>JACCDG010134710.1_pt1 | contig 20542 bp, 25 predicted proteins | sample 7442471 | NCBI WGS metagenome assembly JACCDG01 (sample SAMN15323444, study PRJNA562643) | freshwater metagenome | isolation source: river surface water | place: USA:Blue River Watershed | collected 2017-08-17 | reverse complement strand
GATGTTGCAAGTGAGGACATGGGAAAGATTATTGGTCGTGATGGAGCAACTGCAAAGGCACTCCGCACACTTCTACGTGTCGTTGGTATGAAGAATAACGCAAGAGTTAATCTTAAGATTAATGAACCAGAAGGACGAGTCAATAATATTGACAGGGAGGAAATAGGTGGACAGTCATATGCACCGGCAAGATATGATACATCCGACGTCGATGCTGTCATGAACGACCTCAAGAGTATTTAACAAAATCACTTCATCTACTTTGTTAGAAATTATTGTTGCTCCCGCAATGTACTAGATGTACATCTTGGCTGCGAAAATAATTTCTGCCTCGTATCTAAAGCAATTTTCTTAGATGCTCTAAATACAATAAGCAAATATCACCTTAGGGTGATTTTTGCTTATTTGCTACAAAATTGATATAATGTCAAGTATGAGATTTCATGTGATTACTATTTTTCCGAATATGTTCGAGTCCTATTTTGCGGAGTCGATTATTAGTCGAGCAATAGAAAATAAGTTAATAGAAATTAATACCTATGCACTTCGTGAGTACACAACTGACAAGCATCGCAGAGTAGACGGAAAGCCTTATGGTGGAGGGCCAGGTATGGTGATGTGGGTAGACCCACTTATTAATTGCGTAGAGAAAATTGATAAAAAGTTAGCTCGTAAAAAGAATGTAAAGAAATTAGTAGTGATGTTCAATCCTGGAGGAGATATGTTCACCAATGTTCTTGCCAAAAAAGTTGTTACAGGAAAATCTGCGTACACGGATATTATTTTTATTTGTGGTCGTTATGAAGGAATTGATGCACGCGTTAAGAAGATTTTGAAAGCCAAAGAATGGAGCATTGGTCCATATGTTCTTACTGGAGGAGAATTACCTGCTATGGTGTGTATTGATGCCATTACGCGTCAAATTAAAGGTGTACTGAATGATATAGATTCTCTTGAAGAAAACCGTACTGCAAGTCATGAAATATATGCCCGTCCAGAAGTATATGAATATAAGGGTAAAAAATATCGAGTACCGAAAGTATTGCTTAGTGGTAATCATAAGTTGATTGATGAGTGGAGGGAGAAAAGAAGTTCGTAATATGTATTTAAAATTAAAAGTAATTCCAGATTCCAAAACTCAAAGAATAGAAAAAATGAGTGATGATTCTTGGCGTATATGGGTTAAAGTCCCAGCAGAAAATAATGCTGCTAATACTCGAGTTTTAGAACTCATACGTGAGGCATATCCAAATCAATCTGTTCGCATAGTAAGTGGATATCATTCACCTTCAAAGATTGTTTCAATTAATTAAGTCTGATAGACTATCAAATACTGTTTTTAAATAAGTGTAATTAGTTAAAATAAGTAAAAAGTTTGATGTAAGTAAATTATTTACGTCAAAATGTGCTCATTTTGACGCGATTTTTACGCTTAAAAATCGAAGCCGTTGTAGCTCAGTTGGTAGAGCACGTCATTGGTAATGACGAGGTCAGCAGTTCAATCCTGCTCAACGGCTCCAAAGAGTTGAGCTTAAATTCGCATAGCGAATTTAAGTAGACGTGAACTGCCGATTAGTAAATCGCGTCGGGAGACGTAACACGTCTAACAGGATTGAATAGGCGAACTAGCAAGTTCGGTTCCTGGAACAAGAGAAACTACTTCGAACGAAGTGAGGTAGTTTTGTGAAAAATCCTGACATGTTGAGCAGGATTGAATACGGCGATTAGTAAATCGAACCGAGAGGAGGTCGCGGAATCTGCTGTTCTGAGTGGAGTGAAGAACGAGATTCTGTGACCAATCCTGCATATGAAACTTGTAATCAATCCTTCAAATAAAATTATGCTAGAATAGTTTAAAATAAAATAAGCCGTCTTAGCTCAGTTGGTAGAGCATTTCACTCGTAACGAAAAGGTCCGGAGTTCGATTCTCCGAGACGGCTCAAAATAAGTGAAGCATTTTTGAGTCGTCTCAGAAAGACAACTGCTTGTCTTTCGTGAAGAATCGAATAGGGGTCGCGAGGTCTTATATTTTTGTAATCAAAAATAGACCTTGTGACCGATTCTCCGAGACGGCTCAAAACAAAACCGCGTTACCAAAGTAACGCGGTCAATAATTAATTTTTGTTATTCAGGGAGTGAGTGAATAAAATCAAATGCTTCTTGTATGTTTTTTGCATGAGCATTCAGAATTTCGTAACCATGAAGAGGTTTCCGATTTTCAAAATACTCAAGAATTTCATTTCGTGAAAAAAGCTCAATTGTTAAAGTTTGGTCACCATCAATTGCAGTTGTTTTTATTGAGTCAACGTCATCCAAGTTTCCTACGTAGAGATACTGGACGTGTTTTCTTAGGTTGTTTCCCCACAATGATTTCAGGCTAGATTTTACAAGAAGTACACCGTTAGCAATCAATCCAGTTTCTTCTGATAATTCTCGATTGATAGCTTTGAATGGAACTTCACCTCTTTCAACTCCACCCCCTGGAATTTTCCAATAAGGTACGGCCCATTTATCAGACCTTACCAATGGAATAAATGTTTCGCCTAGTGGGGACTGATACAAACATACAACAAGAACAGATTCATCCGTTCCTTTTTGACTGGTTGTCATCACTATCTCCAAATTGAAGTCCATTTACACAATACACTTTAATATTAATTATGTCAATGTTTATAGACAATATAATAAATATTGTGTAATGTTTATATAGAGTTGTTCTTAACTAATGCGGGGACAAAATGGAAAAATTAAAAGTTGAAGACCAGTTCGTAAAAAGAATTGTTCTGTGTCTTGATAATCGCAAATTTACTGAGGTTGAGCTAGAAAAGGAATATGATAAGAAATACCCGTTACCAAGAGAGCCCATTTCTGTTCATAAAATAAGTAGAATATTTAGACATCGTTACTCTGTTAATCACGTCTCGGTAAAAGTAGCAGACGTACTTCGTTTTTTGTGCAACGAAGGATACTGTACATATGAAATTAGTTACTTTACTGATCAGGTCGTTGAAGAAGGAGCGAAGTTATATTTCTTAACCAGGAAAGGAAGAGATTTAATCAAAAAAAAGAAATAAAACACCGTGTAGTGTACACGGTGTTTTTTCATTTATAATTTTATATTCTTTCAGCTTCAGCAACCCTTTTTCTTAATGCAGAAGTAGAGTATGAGTGAGTTCTTGAATTGAACGCAACCTCCATCGGTAAGTCGTGTCCAGTAAAAGGTTTGCCTCTCCAGTCTTCACCTATGATACGAACATCAATACCTAATTCATTTTTTGAAAGAATATCGTACAAATCTTGCTCAGTGTCATATATTACTATTTCATCAATATATTTTACAGCTTCTAACTGAGTTAGTCTCTCCTCGATAGTCTGTATTGGTTTATTTTTTGTTGCTCTGTCTAAAGTTGGGTCCGTCTGTAGTCCAACAATTAAGTAATCGCAAAAATTCTTACATTCCTTGAACATAAGCATGTGTCCAGCATGACACAAATCGAAGGCACCGCATGTAAATCCTTTTTTCATATTGGCCGTATTATATCACAAACTTAACATTTAATTTGTTATACTGTGTATATATGTCAGAGAATTATTTGCAGAAAAGTCCGCTTCCAAGAAGTGAATTTGCTAATTCAGAACCTGCTGGTTCGGAAATCCTAGAATTAGAAGAACTAATGTGTCAGGCAGATTTTTGGAATAATAAGGAAAAAGCCCAAGAAACAATTAAGAGGTTGAAAGAATTAAAGGATGCTCGAGATGGAGTAAATGCTCTCGATAAGGGTAATGCAATTATGAGTATATTGGCCGGGGCAGGAGGGGACGATAGTGAGGATTTTGCGCGAATGCTATTTGAAATGTATGACGCATATTTTTCTCGCAAGGGATTTTCATATTCTGTACTTCATGATAACAAAAATGATCATGGAGGGTATCGTAATATTACGATTGAAATAACAGGTAAGAATGCATACGGATTACTCAAGAATGAATCAGGGGTTCATCGTCTTGTCCGTATTTCACCATTTAATGCACAAGCAAAGCGCCACACGTCTTTTGCTATGGTAGAAGTGTTACCAATTATTCCACAAACAGAAAGAAAAGTTTTGTCACCTGATGAGATACGTATTGAAACTTCTAAGTCGAGTGGTCCAGGTGGCCAGAATGTTAATAAGCGCGAAACTGCAGTGCGTGTAATACATATTCCAACTAATATTGCAGTGCATGTGGCAACAGAACGTCAACAAGAACAAAATAAACAAAAAGCTCTTGAAATTTTGCAATCAAAATTATTTAAATTAGAAGAAGAAAAACGTAAGGCGGAAATTGAGGGGAGACAAATTAGTAAGACTACAGAAATAGAATGGGGTAATCAAATTCGTTCTTATGTGCTTCATCCATACAAAATGGTAAAGGATCACAGAACAGATGTAGAGACGAGTGACGTAGAAGGTGTGCTTGAGAAAGGGGGTATCGATAAATTTATTGAGGCCGAACAAAAATTGTAATATCCAGGCAAGACCTGGACAGAGTACATCCAAATCTTGCCTGGAACAATTTATAACTTTTATTAAATTATAGACATTTGATTATAAATAATGTAGATTTGAAAGTGGTTAGTACTTTTAGCCCCAATATACCGTGATGGATATTGGTAATCCTGTGATAGGAGTATCTTCATGAGTGCATATGTTGACACGCAAGTAGCAAAAAGAGCAACGATTTTATGTCTGAGTGGACAAACAGTTGTTTTTGAAGAATACAACATTGATGATCGTGTAAATTATAACGAGTATCACAAAAGAGAAGTTTATTTACTGAAGTATTTCTTTCTATTGTTTATCTCTGTTTTGCACATTGCTTCTCCAGATCAATTCCAAATTATTGAAAACCGCGGTCTTATTAAAGCGGGGTTATTTTTTTATCCATACAGGATTGATTTCAAAAGTGGTGGTCAAGATTTCTTCATGTGGATTGTTCTTGTCGCAGATGAAAAAGGCGAACTTTTTGCTTTTGCTAGGACGAGGCCGTGCGAGGATGGTGTGATGTCAAAGGATTTGTCTAATCCCGAATTGGTTTGGGAAAAAGATTAAGAATCGTGCGCGGTCGTAATCGACCGCGCTTTCTTTTTGTTTATCCACAGAGTACTTTACCTGTTGTCTCTATATTAAAAATGCTATAATTATTACATGCTTTATTTCGACCGTGTTACTAAAGAATATGAGAATGGTAACAAAGTTCTCGATTCTATTTCACTCACTATAAACAAGGGAGAGCTTGTTTCTATTGTAGGACATTCAGGTGCCGGCAAGACCACATTGGTTAAATTACTTTTAGCTGAAGAACATCCGACTGAGGGGACTGTGTCGTTTAATTCAGATATAGTAAGTGACTTACGTGGAGGAGATATGACTAATTATCGTCGAAAGATTGGTGTGGTGTTCCAAGACTTTCGTCTTATTCCAAATAAGACAGCATATGAAAATGTTGCTTTTGCAATGGAGGCAGCAGGGAAACATGACGATGATATTAATGAAGACGTTCCCCATGTGCTTGATCTTGTGGATTTGAAGAATAAAATGAATCATTTCCCACATCAATTGTCTGGTGGTGAACAACAGCGTGTTGCGATTGCAAGAGCTATTATCAATCGCCCAGAAATTATTATTGCAGATGAACCAACAGGAAATTTGGATCCACTTAATACATACGATATAGTTCAAATTTTAAAAAAAATTAATGATCTAGGAACAACGGTTATTCTTACAACACACAATAAAGGCATCGTAGATAATCTTGGCCGTCGTGTGATTACAATGGAGGATGGTCGTGTAACTCGTGACCAAAAGTCAGGTAAATTCACAATGTAATATTATTTATGAAAAAAACACTTTGGAGAAGAATATTAATGGCTGGCTTTAGAGGATTTTATCGTAATCGTACTGTTTCTTTGTCTTCAATTTTTATTTTAACAATTACACTTTCAATTGTTACATCATTTTATTTGTCTCGTGCAATTTTTGATTATACCTTAGACCAGATACGCGAAAAGGTAGATGTACGTATTTATTTCACAGTAGACGCGACTCAAGAACAAGTTTCTGATATTGAATCAAAATTACGTGGATTAACACAAGTAAAATCAGTTACATACACTTCAAAAGAAGTTGCACTAGAAGATTTCAAAAAGAAACATGAAGGGGATCAGCTCACACTTCAGGCACTTGATGAATTAGGTAGTAATCCTTTCGGAGCATCTCTTTCTGTGGTTGCAAAAGACACATCACAATATGAAGCTATTGCACAGCAACTTTCTACCGGTTCTGGATTATTGGGAGACGATGCAAGTGCGGTGGACAAAATTAATTATTATCAATTAAAAGATAGTATTGATAAACTGAATAATATTATTGGTTGGACAAATACAGTTGGATTTTGGCTTTCAATATTATTTATTTTGATGAGTTGTATGATTGTTTATAATACAATTCGTCTTGCAATATTTGTTTATAGAGATGAGATTGCTGTTATGAAATTAGTAGGAGCGTCTAATATGTTTATTCGTGGTCCATTCGTTGTGGAGGCAGTTCTTTATTCTTTAGTTGCTACAATATTGGTACTCGTTATGTTTTTCCCAGCGACAGTATGGGTTACAAAGAAAACAGTATTCTTTTTTGAAGGCATGAATATTCACACATATTACACAACTCACTTTTTTGAATTGGCTGGCATGTTGTTAGTATCAGGAGTTGTGTTGTCTGTAGTGTCATCACTACTTGCCGTCCGTAAATATCTTAAAGTTTAATTATCAAAAGTAAAACCCATAAGCAGGGTTTTACTTACGGGTTTTTTCTGTTAATTCCTTTTCTTTTTTCTTCCTTTTCTCCTCTTCCAATTTCTTTTGTTCGATTGGGCCGATTGGGTTGAATGCAATGTACAGTATTTCGTTTATGTCTTCAATCAGCGTTCCACCGTGTATGCCTTTGCATTCCAAAAAAAACTTGAGTCTGTCAGGTGTGGTGCTGTCGAGCGTTGCGTACTCAACACCATTACCACGGTCAATCATTACTCTCGTAGTTGCCTCGCGCATTCCTTTAGGTAATTTTTTTGGGAAAGGGTACCAATTAATCGTTTCTTTCCTCATCTCATTGCTCCATTTCTTGAAGTTAAAATTCTAATAACAATATTAGCATAAATTTTATTTTAAACAAAAACCCGCCATGAAAGCTAGGCTTTCAAAGCGGGGGGTAGTGGATTTTTATCAAACGAGGAGGAAAGCTGCAACTATTGCGGCAGCAAATCCACAAGCTGTTTTTATGGTTAGTCCACCATTGGTGTACACATGGTATATTGCTGGAATTGATACTTGGACAACTACCATCAAAATGAACAGTTGTCCAACTTCCTCTTTTGTTACTTTTGAAAGAACAGAGTTGAAGGCAATAAGTCCCAAAGCTCCTGAACAGCCAGCAAGGACAGCAAACCACCATTTTGAACCAGAGATATTTAGTCCGCTGTATATTCCAAAAGGCAAAACAGACAGCAGTACAATGACTGCAAAAAACGTGACAGATGTCCCACCATTCAAATTACTTTTATTCATGAAAAGGGGCCACAGTCCAAAAAGTATCCCTGCTAGAACCATCTTCAAAGTAGAATCATTCATACAACCTCCCGCGAAACCTCTTTTATAATCGGTAGAGGGGAAACCTATGTCTAATATTTATTTTACATTAAATTATGACTTATGTCAATCGTAACTCATAATCTGCTATACTAGATTAATGCTTCAAAAAACTGCTTTATCTATTCTAAAACTCGGCCACACAACATTTCTTACAGGAGCAGCAGGGGCTGGTAAAAGTTATGTTCTTAGGGAATACATTACTTATCTTCGTAAGCATGGTATTAAGTATGCAGTCACTGCGTCAACTGGTATTGCTTCTACTCATATAAACGGCACAACAATACATGCGTGGAGTGGTATTGGAATAAAACAAAAGTTACATAGTTATGAATTAGACGCACTCGAAGAAAAACAAAATCTTTATAAAAGATGGAATGAAACGCAAGTATTAATAATTGATGAAGTATCAATGTTACACGCATCATTTGTTGATATGTTGGATAAGGTTGGTAAACATATGAGAAGAAATGACAAACCTTTCGGGGGGATACAAGTTGTTTTCACTGGAGACTTCTTTCAACTTCCGCCAATTACCCGTCATGGAGATGAATATGAAAGTGCTGATGTATTCGCATTTATGTCGAATGCTTGGCTAAAAGCAAAACCAGTTGTATGTTATCTCACAGAGCAATTCAGACAAGATGATGATAAGTTAACTTCTATTTTACAAGCAATAAGAAATGGAGAAGTAGAAGAGGATCACTATGAAATGTTAAAACAGGCGAGTGAAATAAAACACTCGGGAGATTTTATCAAGCTCTATACTCACAATGAAAATGTTGACCAAATAAATCTAAAAGCATTCAACTCCATCCCAGGAGAAGTTAGAGCATATCATATGATTAGTAAAGGAAAGGCGAAGTTAGTAGAGTCTTTGAAAAAGAATTGTTTAGCTGATGAAGTATTGCAACTCAAAATTGGAGCAAAAGTTATTTGTATCAAGAATGCTCAAGACAGAAGTTATGTGAATGGGTCGATGGGTATTGTGATTAATTTTGATAATGAAGGGGCTCCCATTGTGGAACTAGTAAGTGGTAAAAAAATAACCATCAAGGCTGACTCTTGGAAAATAGAAGAAGAAGGAAAAGTAAAAGCCGAGTTACAACAACTACCGATTAAACTTGCTTGGGCAATTACAGTACACAAGTCACAAGGTATGACATTAGATAAAGCAGAGATTGATCTATCTCGTTCATTTGCATCAGGGCAAGGTTATGTTGCATTGTCACGTCTTAAGTCTATGGAAGGATTATGTTTGAAAGGTTTTAATTCTCAAGCACTACAAATAGCAGAGCAAGTACAAGAAGCAGATAATTCTTTTAGAACAAGAAGTGCTCAAGCAGAAAACGCTATAAAAAAATACACAGAAGAACAATTAGAAAAATTACATGAAAAGTTTATTGTCGATGCTGACGGAACAGTGAATGAATTAGATGATGTGGAAGAGGAAGAAGTAGAAGTAAAAGTACCATCACACACTAAGACACAAGAGATGTTAAAAGAAAAATTAACTATAGAAGAAATTGCTGAACGTCGAGGGTTTTCAATTGATACAATTATTGGTCATATTGAAAAGCTAAAAGAATTAAAAGAAGACTTTGATATAACACATACACTTCCACCCAAAAAAGATGTGACCGCAATTAAAAAGGCTTTCAAAGAATTAAAGACACATAAACTCACACCCATCCATGAACATTTCAAAGGAAAGTATAGTTATCCGGATATTAGGATTGTTCGGGCTTCTATGAAATAAAACTTTTTTGTTTGTAATTATAAATAGAGTATAATTTAGTTATATTTACTAATTTAATATAATATGAAAAAAATACTTGTTGTTACCTTCCTTTTTTTAATGACACAATCAGTTTTTGCTTTAACCGTTACCACACCAAGAATTGAACTTACTTTAAATAGAGGAGACAGTACATCAGGTGAACTTATTGTAAAAAATGAAGAATCCTCTAATACGGCAGACAAAACTTTTTATATTTCTGTAGAGAAACTTAATAATTTAAAGTCAGGAATATCTTTTACTCAGGGGGATTATAGTCGCATAGTTAAAGTTCCTGAGAAAATTACAATTAGAAATGGAGAAACAGTAAAAATTCCTTTTTTAGTTACTTTGCCAGATGATGCTATTCAAAATTACAACTTTACTATTTTTTTAATAACAGAGGAATATTATAAAACTGGAATTGGTGCTAAGGTCGGTTCTTTTCTTAGAGTGCATGTTCCAAATGGATATACAGAATCTCCATCGGATATTCAATCAAAAAAAGAAAAAAAAGAGTTTAAGAAAATTGCAACAGAAAGCCCCGTCGCTTCTAGTACTAATAAGCAATTTATTGCTACATCAAAGCAAAGTATAAAAGAAAAATTTAATCTTCTGTTTCTTTCTTTAAAAAATATTTGGAATAATAATTAGTGTACAAATACACTTTATATATTTTTTAGTGTAGATATTAATATTAACTTTTGTTTTCGAGATAGCCTTTTTAATTCTCCTTCACGTTTTCGCGCCTCGCTATATGTTGCGACTGTTTCCGAATAACTAAGTACAACAGGTCTACGAATTTTTGTATAATGCGCTCCTGATTTTAAATTATTATGTTTGCGTAATCTTTCTTCTAAATTATTAGTAGAACCAACATATAATGTGCCGTCGGAACAGGTGAGAATGTAAACATAAAAGTTAATCATGTATTTGTATTATGATACACTAAATATATGCAAGATACAGTAGCAATTTTATTTTTGAGTACTGCCACCATCGTGGTTATTTTTTTTAAACCTTCCAAAATAAAGAATTATCCATCACAAGGGGAAACAATCGTAGCTATTGGTGATAGTTTAATTAAAGGTAAAGGTTCAACCGATGATGGGGATTTTGTAACTTTACTCTCAGAAGAAATAGGTGAGCCGATAGTAAATCTCGGAATATCTGGGAATACAACAGCACAGGGACTTGAAAGAATAGATTCTGTTATAAAATTAAATCCAAAAGTGGTTTTGCTTTTGCTTGGTGGAAACGATTATTTACAGGATGTTCCAATTGAGGAGACATTTAAAAATATTGAAACAATAATACAAAAAATTCAAGATGCAGGTGCTGTAGTCGTTCTACTTGGAATACAAGGAGGAATATTAGAAGATTCTTATGCTTCACATTTTAGAGTGATTGCGAGAAAGTACGGTACTTTGTATGTGCCAAATGTTCTTGAGAATCTTATTGGAGAGGAAGAATTCATGAGTGACGAAACCCATCCGAATAATAAAGGTTATAGAATTATTGCGGACAAGGTATTTCCAGTCTTAGAAAGAGCTTTATAATTTTAATTTAATGAACGACACACAAAAAATAATAGGAATAATAGTTGTAGTCGCTATAATTATATTTTTTATTTTTATTAGACCATCCAAAATTACAAATTATCCTTCAGAAGGTTCTTCTGTAATTATTTTTGGAGACAGTCTAGCATTCGGAACGGGCTCCACTAATGGAAATGATATGGCCTCACTCCTTTCAAAAGAAATTGGGAGTTCAATAATTAATATGGGTGTACCTGGAGAAACGAGCACACAAGGTTTAGCAAGAGTGAGTAGTGTTGTAGAGCAAAATCCAAAAGTAGTGCTTGTGCTTTTTGGAGGAAATGATTTTTTACAAAAAATTCCTTCTTCTGTAACATTTAATAATATTGATACCATTGTTACCGAAATACAAAAAAGTGGAGCAGTTGTTGTTCTGCTTGGAATACAGGGTGGGGTATTTAATGATCCTTATGATACTGAGTTTGAGAAAATAGTAAAAAAACGAGGAACACTGCACGTGTCAAATGTTTTAGATGGTCTTATTGGTGACAGAGAATTTATGAGTGATGCTGTACATCCGAATGATGCTGGGTATAAAAAGATAGTTGAGAGGATATTGCCGGTGCTGAGGAAGGGGATGTAAAAGGGTTTAAATAAATAGTAAAATTCCACCAACGAATATCATAGGAATTCCTATTACCATACCCACATATGTTAAACAAATAATCGCACCAATAATAACTAGAAGTAAACCCACAGTTTTTCTTATTGGTTTTATTAAAAATGCAGACAGTGATAAAAGTATTACAATTGCTACTGTAAGTGTTTGTACAACATTTTCCATGTTTTTAATTATAGCATTTATTTATTCTATAGGGACTGGAAACTCGGTCATAAGAGGACTCGCTTCGCTTGAGATGAACCCCAATTCGAGTCCCTACGAAAGTGATGTGGTTCACTTTCTATTCGCCTATTTTCATGCGTGCTGGAGCAGTGTTACTACATTTGAACAAGCTTAATATAAATTTGATATAATCTATATATGAAATCATTAGCAATTACATTTTTTCCTCATGCAACATCGTTGGATAATGAAGCTGGGATATCGACTGGTTCAGTTGAAGTTGAATTATCTACGTTAGGTAAACAACAGGTACTTAATCTAAAGAGAGAAATAAGCAATCGCACGTTTGATGTAGTTTTTTCTTCTGATTTATCGAGAGCAAAGAATACAGCTGAAGGAGCGTTAGGGGATAGATATGAAATTATTTTAGATAAGAGATTAAGGGAGATTAATATAGGTGATTTAACTAGAAAAGAAGATTCTTATACAACACCACTTGCACCTAACTACATAACCACACCTTTTCCAAATGGGGAGAGTTGGGAAGAAGTTGAAAATAGAATAAAAGATTTTCTTGTAGATACATTACACAATTATGACGGTAAAAAAATTGCAATTTTTGCACATCAGGCACCACAACTTGCATTAGAGGTCATTACAAAGAACATGTCTTGGGAAGAGGCATTTAAAAACGACTGGAGAAATACAAAGTCCTTCCAGTATGGTTGGGAATATATATTTAATTATCCTTCTTAATTTGCTGGGGAACACGGACTCGGTCACAAGAGTACTCGCTTCGCTCGAGAAGCTCTCGTTTGTTCCAGGAACCAAATCTGCTGATTCGCCATTCGTGTCCTCGTGCATCACAAGCGTCACACACAGGGACTCGGTCACCAAACATATACTTTTATTTCACGAGTACATTTTTAAAAGTATTGTTTCGCGACCCCGCTTCACCCTCCCCATTTTGATTACAAAATGGACTTCGTGTCGGGCTCAGTTCGAGCCCCTGTTCCCAGAGTAAAAATAAATCACACAAAGATTCTCTTTGTGTTCATTATTTTGCTGGGGGACGTGGGGGTAATGTTAGTAGGAAGTATTATTAATATTAAATAGTATCATCCGAAGGATCATTTTTTTGTTTGTTATAGTTATAACAAACAAACCAAACCAGGTATGTGCTTATTGTTTGAAATACAAGTAATGGCACAATCATGTAAAGTACGATGTCCCCTATAGTTTGAATTAGATCTAATATTATTAGAAAAAAAATAGTAAAATTAAACAAAAGTGCACGTTTAATATTACCACTAGAAAAAAAAGTAGAAAAAGCTGGCATAATTATAAAAAAAATAATAATGTAAGATACGAAAAATAAACTTCTATCATCTCGAAAGCCAAAAATAATATCGTTTATTTTATTAATTAAATCGTGTAGCATTTATAAAAGTATACATTAAAACTAATTAACAAGCTAAGACTAGTAAATAATCTAACGTCCAAAATTTTAATACTTTTTAAAAACATACTGATGGGGAACAGGGACTCGGTCACAAAGTCTCGTTGCTCTGCAACAGGAGACTTCGCGCCCCCCATTCGAGTCCCTACGAAAGTGACGCAGGTCACTTTCTGTTCGCCCAGTCGCATACAAAAATAGAAGACTGAAAGTCTTCTATTTTTGTGCGAGCTGGCGTCTTTGAGCAAGAGCCGTAGTCGGTCAAGCCCAGTAAGGTTATCTTTAATACTTTTATCTTAACATTTCGACGGTCTTTGAGCACCTTAAAAAGTGACAAAAGTGACACGGGTTGCACTATAAAGTTACATTTAAATGTAACTTTATTTTAAAAACGACTAACGGTTACATACTCAATACCTTCACAGTATTTAATCTGACCGATAAAACTATCCCAGATTTCCTTAGTTATTTCGTTTTTTAATAAATCCTTTATATCCATCATCATCCCACTATTATATGAAAATAAATCATTCTTAAGATCATCAATTTCTTTACACAACTGATACTCATTAGGTCCCATTAAATTTGGTTCTTTAGACTTTAGTTCAAAATACTCCTTATTCAACACTAGATATTTTTTGTTAAGTTCATCAATAAGCTTTATTAACTCTGTAGTATCAATATTGTACTTAGTTAAAATTAAACCAAGATATATCAACTTCTCTATTACCCTCGGATGGTTATATCCATACCCGACAGAGACTTTTTCGAAATGTTGTTGTACCAACCTAATATACAATTTAGTCACATTTTGAACTTCAAAAACTTTTTCTTCTAAGTTACCAGCTATTTCTCTTAATAAGGTTTCTTCAACTTGTTCAAGGTTAAATAAGAAACTGTCCTCAACTTTTTCAGTTGCGTGAAAATACCAGCTTAATATATTAAATTGTGTTCCATATATCTTTGTAAGATCTGAATCAAAATTATTTTTTATACCATAAATGATTCTTAGATTATTTTGGACAGCTTGAATAATTGGTAGACCCAATTGCTTATCATTTAGACCGATATCTCGAGCAATATCTAATAGGTAATCACTCCACCTTTCTAGAAGTTTGATATATGAGTCCTTTAGCTTTTCTTGTTCAGATTTATCTTCTATTTTAAAGATAGCGTTAATTACATTAACTAACCATGTATGAAAATTTATACTTAACTCACTAATAGATAAATTAACCCCACCTGATACCGACAATACTAAAGAACTTTTCTTTAGGTTTTTAAATAAATCTTTCCAAAATATTTCATTATGAGGATATTTATTCCAACTAATCTTTATTTGATTAAAATAAATGTTAACAATCTCTTTAACTAGAGATTCTTTTTGAGAATCTAATAAGCAAGAAGCCGTCATTTTATCAATTGCTTGTGTTATTTGGCTATAGTTAAAATGATTGTACTCGTTTTTCAATAAAACATCTGAGACTTTCGATAAAGATTTTATTGATTCCCATATCCAATCCCTTTCTTTAGAGTTTGCTAGCTTGTCAGTAAATCCAACATAGTAACTCAATACCAAACTTAAAATTGGATTTTCTCCCTGTGCTCCGATATTATTATCGGCATATTTTATAGCAATTGAATTTACAATTAGACTTTCATAGACGTTCAAAAGATAATATATGTTCTCTTTTCGTTTCTCCTCGAGAATCCGATTACTTATAGATTCTAAATACTCTAGAATACTCGTAGTGAAGTTTTCATCCTCAAATGTATAAACTCCCCACAAACTAGCAGGAAGTCGCATTATGTGACCATTTCTTAAGCTTAAGTGGTGAACATAGATATCATGAATATATCTTAATGTTAGATTAAATGAATTTATCTCATTTTTTGATAGTAATCTTAGACCAATCTCGTAAAGATGTTTAACATTTTCTAAAATCAAAAGATTCCAGTTTGGATTAGACTTATATTGAACAGCGACTGACAAGCTCTTGCTTGTATCATCGTACTCGAAAATTTTATTCTGAATAGATGCATGCTTTTTCAACTCCTTATTAACTTTATTAAGTTGAACAACTGCATCATTTCTAATTTTTGTTAATGTCGTTTCAGGGTTCACTCTTTGTCGTAGTTCTTTATAAAGAGAGTAGATTAAAAGAAAAGCAATAAACAGTATGGCGATTAAAATCTCCACAACTGAATACTTAAGAATCATTGGTATCAAAAAAGAAGTTATAGTTAAAATTACAAGTGACCAAAATATATACTTTTCTTTTTTATCTTGAATAAATTTATCAAGATATCTAGTTGAAAAAAGATCAGCTGTACTTTGTAAAATAAAAGTTGAAAAAGAAAATATGATAGCGATAGAAGCTCCAATTATTCCTGCGATAGCAAAACCAAGGCTAGCCAACTGTTCCTGGGTTAAATTTACATTTAAATAAATTAGGGCTTTTTGTGTAAGAAAAATAAAGATACAGAAAATAAGAATGTAGAATAGTGAAGAATCTGTAATGCCTATAAAATTCTGTTTAATCTTAGTCCATCGTATATAGAGCAACTGCTTAGATCTAAAAAAATGCAAAAAGAATTTTTGCTTAAATAACATCTCTTTAGGTTTGTTGGACTCATCTTCCATAAAAGGTATTTTATCATTTTTTGCTTGATTTTTCTATCTTTCATTGTCTTTTGTTTTGTTGTTTATTTACCCCTTGGAGCATGGGATCCCTGCCAAGGATTCTTTTACACAATTAACTTTTACTAATCTATTCTTTTGTTTACTAAAAATATTTTGATTGGTATTAATATCCATTTATATAAGGATATTTTCAATACTATACTACTGAACACTCGCAACTAAAGAGTGTAATTTGATTAGTCGACATCCATTTAAATTCTATCTACCTAGTATTCTGATTATGTAACACATGGTTGTCATTTTTTCTAGAAAAGTGACTTTCAAGAAGTTGCATTATTAGTAATCTTTAATAAATATTTTATGAAAAAAGAAGAATTAGGATGGGTTTCAGACATTCGCAAGGTCGAAAAGTTAAAAAACTGGAAAGAAAATCCGAGAACGATAACTAAGGTAGCTTTAGAAAAGCTAAAAGAAAGAATCGTACAGCGTGGTTTCCATAGCGTCATTGTTATTGATACAGATAACACGATACTCTCTGGAAATCAGCGAGGGTTGGCTCTAAGACAACTTGGAATTAAGGAAGTAAATGTATTAGTTCCAAGCCGTAAATTAACTACTGAAGAAAGAAGAAAAATAGCTCTTGAGAGTAATTTAAACGATGGAGAATGGAATATGGAAGCTTTGAAGTCGTTTAATATAGATTTGCTAACTGATGTCGGATTTGACCAAATGAAGCTAGTTGAGTTTTGGGACAAAGATACCGAAATAAAAGAAGAAACATTTGATCTAAAGAAAGAAATAAAGCTTGCTCAAAAAACAAACATAAAACGAGGTAATATGTACCAACTCGGTAGACATCGTTTAATTTGCGAGGACGCTTTGAACCCAAATACAGTTCTAAAATTAATGGGTAAAGTAAAGGCAGATCTTATAAATCAAGATCCTCCATTCAACATAAATTTATCATACAACAAGGGTGTTGGTGGAAAGAAAAGTAATAAAAACTATGGGGGTCAAACCCAAGATAATATGAGCGATGAGGGCTATGCTGACTTTATTAGAAAGATGATGAAGAATGCACTCTCTGTTTCTAAAAAAGATTGTCACTATGCATACTGGAGCGATGAACGGTTCGTCTGGATTTTTCAGACCTTATACAAAGAACTTGGTATTAACTCTAAGAGACTTTTGGTGTGGGTTAAGAATAATTCTTCACCCACACCCCAGGTGGCTTTTAACAAAGCAACCGAGTACATCATTTATGGCACGACTGGTTCTCCCTACCTTTCGCCGAATGTTCAAAATGCAAATGAAATAATAAATCACGATACAACTACTGGAAATAATTTACTTGAAGAACTAAGTAATATAATTCTCCAAAAAAGATTACCTAGTAATCAATATTCTCATCCCACCCAAAAAGATCCGCATGTTCACTATAAGATACTTAAGCGTTGTACAAGAATTGGTGACGCTGTGCTTGATTTAACGGCTGGGTCTGGAAGCATAATGGCGACATGTGAACAATTAGGTCGAACTGCCTATATGTGCGATTACGAGCCTGTTTTTTGTCAGGTCATTTTGAACAGGTATAAAAAAATGACAGGACTTGATCCTGTGCAAATCTATGAAGAAAAATAAACTACAAGATAAGTTTTTTGAAGAACTAAGAAATGTTCCTATTGTTCAAGTAGGATGTGAGAAAACAGGGATTTCTAGAAATAGTGTATATCGTTGGAAAAAAGAAGATAAAACTTTCGCAAAGAAAATGGATCAAGCTCTTGCTGATGGAGTTACCTTTGTTAGCGATATGAGTGAGAGTCAATTGCTGACTTTGATTAAAGAGAAGGATTATAGAGCTATTAGCTTTTGGCTAAAACATAGAAATGATAACTACAAAAATAAGGTTGAACTCTCTGGAACAATACACACTAAGGAAGAACCTTTAACAAAAGACCAAAAGAAAGTAATTCGAGAAGCTTTAAGGTTATCATCACTAAAAAGCTATGCCAAAAAGAAATAATGAAAATGAAATACTATTTGAGCGTGTTTTAAAGGATCAGAGATTACGCCAGGAGCTTGTTAAAAAGAGCCTTGAATTCTTCTTCCCAATATACATGCATGAATATATAGGATATGAAACCGCACCATTTCATAAGGAGTTATTTCGTATTCTCCAAAATGAAAAACACAAACTTGCCGTTATTACTGCATTTCGAGGATCTGCTAAATCAACAATAGTAACAACGGCATATGTTCTGTGGTCTATTCTTGGTATACAGCAGAAGAAGTTTATTATTATCTCTTCACAAACAGAAGTAAAAGCTAGACAGCATTTAATGAACATAAAAAATCAACTTCTTCATAACGAGCTTTTAAAAAAAGATTTAGGACCATTTGAAGAAGAGAAAAATAACTTAGGTAATGCAACAGCAATCATTATTAAGCGAATGAATGTCAAAATAATGATTTGCTCAATTGAACAAAGTATTCGTGGAATGCGTCATGATCAACACCGTCCTGATCTTATCATCCTGGATGACATTGAGGATTTAGATTCTGTTAAAACCAAAGAAGGTCGCAATAAGAGTTTTGACTGGCTTACAGGTGATATTATTCCTGCAGGTACTAGAAAAACTCGTATTATTGCCATTGGAAACTTGCTTCATGAAGACTGCGTGTTAAAACGCTTAGAGAGAAAAATAGAAAGTGGTGAAATGAACAGAATGAATGGTATTTATCGCGAGTACCCAATTGTTGATACTAAGGGCAACCCACTTTGGATTGGTAAATATCCAACTCATGAATCTATTGAAGAAGAACGAGAGAAAACGATGAATGATATCGCCTGGCACAGAGAGTATTTGCTTAAAATAATTTCAAGTGATGAGCAGATTGTAAAACCAGAGTGGATTAAATTTTACAACATACTTCCTGCTGATGGATTTAGATTTATCTGTATCGGAGTAGATTTGGCTATAGGAGAAAAAGAAACAAACGACTTTACTTCTATGATTACTGGGTATGTATACGGTGTCGGGAAAAAGATGAAAATATACATCCGTCCTAAACCATTTAATTCAAGAGTTTCTTTCCCTGAACAAGCCGAATATTTAGCCAGCCTTATTGCGAGAGAAAAGGTCACGCACAACAGAGTAAAAGTATATGTCGAAGATGTTGGGTACCAAAGGGCCTTAGTGCAGTATTTTGACAGCAACAAGTTCGACATAGAAGCCGTACCAGTTGGAAGAATGAGTAAATCTTTAAGATTACAACTGACAACACCACTTCTAAAAGAAAGTAGAGTTCTATTTCAAGAAGAAGGATGTGAAGAACTTGTCGAGCAATTGCTTGGATTTGGGAAAGAGAAACACGATGATCTAGTTGATGCGTTTTCTTTGCTTGTTATGAAAGTTATTGAGAATAATCCAAGTGGCTCAGGACTACTTGTTGGATAAACTATTCATTTATCTTGAAAGAAACAATCGCAAGTGGTAGTTCAAAATCGTTCATTGAAATAATAAATGGTCCTTCTTTTCCTTTCTTGTATAGGTACAAAAATCCATCTCTAACATCTAGAGAGGATATTTTGTCGTACGGAATACTAAAATGTTTATTAAGACCGATATAACCAAGATTCTCTGTAGTTAAATATAAAGTACCTGCGTCGTCTGTCATCATGACATTTACTTTCTGTGGAGCAATTTTCATACTTCCGATTCTATAGCGTATTCCTTTTGCAATCTTAATAGATCCAGAAATACCACTATAATTAATGCCTGTAGTTATAGATTTATTTTTAACAATAAATGCCTTATTAACATAATGCAGTTTTTCGCCTGTTTTCAAATTAACATTTAGATTGGGTACATCAATAGTTGGAAGTGTACCTTGATCTATTAAATGAAGCGTATGGTATTTATTAAAATCACTTTGACTATATGCGAGCTTATCTGTTGGCAGATTTAGATCAGAATATATTTTAACAAGTTCTTTTCTTTCTTCTTCTGTAATTCGTGAGTCATCTGTAATTTTATCGAAGAAAGTTTTAAATCCTGCCAAGTTGTATTTCTCAACATCTTTATCGTTTAGATTATTTTCTTTTTTAATCCGCTCTAGGATTTTTTTGTCTTCCTCTGATAAATTACCATCAACTAAAAGCTCTTTAATTTTTTGAGAATATAAATCTAGACCTTTTCTTTTTGGTGATCTGAATACTTTAGTAAATAGAAGATAGATTGCACCGACAACAAGACCCATGTAAACGAGGTTTTTAAATAGATCAAAATTAACGATAACAATAGTAAGAACAACGAGAACAATAATTATCTGCTTAAAAAGAGATAATTCTTTAAACTTTTCTAAAATATTTTTCATAAACTTTGGACGGTTTTGTTATGAAGGATCGTATAGGTAGCAAAAAGCTCCTAGCCAGATCCGATATACCCCGTGAGGTATACCCATACCCGTTTCCAGATATGACCGTCCAAAGTAGACTCTGACTAGGAGTTCTTTACTTTGGACGGATTTTGCGACCATATCCTGTAATTGCTTACAGGGGTTAGGTCTCTGTATTAACTTGTAAATGAATAATAACATTTT
>JACCDG011056519.1_pt1 | contig 20544 bp, 18 predicted proteins | sample 7442471 | NCBI WGS metagenome assembly JACCDG01 (sample SAMN15323444, study PRJNA562643) | freshwater metagenome | isolation source: river surface water | place: USA:Blue River Watershed | collected 2017-08-17 | reverse complement strand
TCTAAATTGTTCCTCTGAAGATATGTACTGTATTCATAAGGAAATACCGGTTTATCCTTCTTGTTGTGGGGGTCTTCGAAGCGGCTGTCGTCCGGGAGGCTTTCGCTATACTGTTCGAGCGGCAGCAGGGTATTCCATCCTTTTTGCAGGTACTTTTTGGGCAATTCCTTTGCGTTAAAATCTTTTACCCATTTGGGCAATTCATTCATGTAATGAGCAGAACTGATAAACTTACTTCCATCGTTACTTAACCAATAGGCCGCATTAGCTCTATGTCCGGCAGGTAGTATGGCCGATCGGTCTTTCAGGCTCACTCCTATTACCTTTGATTTTTGCAGATTGAATATCCGCAACTCATCCCCTATAGTAGTGGTGAGCATATTGGCCGGACCCGGCATTATACTATTTGCACCGCCACCTTCTCCCTTTTCAACGAATTCGTCCACACAATTCACCATTTTATTTTTGTCGCGTGAGTACCAGGCATTGGCAATGATACCATGTGTAGCCGGTGTAGTTCCGGTATATATTGAAGCGTGTCCGGGGCCGGTAAATGTAGGAACATAATTATAATTGGCATTTTTACAGGAAAAGCCCTTATTAACCAGTCGTTTAAATCCGTTTTCTCCATATTTATTCCAGAAACGATAGATGTAATCATAGCGCATCTGATCCACAACCACGCCCACCACTAACGCAGGCTGCACCTTCTGTTCCTGCCTGCTCATCTGCCCTTTTAGTATACATGGAAACAGGAGGCAGACAACAATTTTATATTTCATTTTCATTTTACCAGGTTATTTTTTATCCAAATATTCAAACTCACTGTTATTGCTTACGTACTCCGGAACAATCTCTTTCATCAAGGCCACAATTTCCCTGTTGTTCTGGGTATTAAATAATTCAATGAGTTGTTTTACATTTTTACTTACCGGCTGGTAATCATACTCTTTTACCTTACCGATAAGTATTTGGGGGTGATGAGTAGGTAAGGTATTTTCAGTATCGGCCAGTAATTCTTCATATAATTTTTCTCCCGGACGGAGACCGGTGTAAATAATTTGAATATCCTTTCCTTCAGTTAAACCCGAAAGGCGTATCATTTTACGGGCAAGGTCTACGATCTTAACGCTTTTACCCATATCGAACACGAATATCTCTCCGCCCTGTCCCATACAACCAGCTTCCAATACCAACTGACAGGCTTCGGGTATGGTCATAAAATAACGGGTGATATCGGGATGGGTAATGGTAACGGGGCCACCCTCCTCTATTTGCTTTTTGAACCTCGGAATAACTGAACCATTACTACCCAATACATTTCCAAAACGGGTAGTTATAAAACGTGTGGTACTCTTCCTGTTCAGTGACTGAATATAGATTTCTGCAATACGTTTGCTGGCTCCCATTACATTTGTTGGATTCACCGCTTTATCGGTAGAAACCATAACGAATTTTTCTACACTGTATTCTACCGACAGATCCGACACATTCTTAGTTCCCAATACATTCGTCATCACTGATTCTGACGGATTATTTTCCATCATCGGTACATGCTTGTATGCAGCTGCATGATAAACTACCTGCGGTTTAAAGGTGCGAAATACATTATTCATCCGTTCACGACTACGCACATCGCCAATCACAACCTCAAAAGCACCACCCGGATACATGTCCAGCAATTCCATTTCCATATCGTACAGCGGGCTTTCAGCCTGATCGAGCAGAATGACCAATTGTGGGTGAAAACGCATCATTTGTCTCGCCAATTCTCCTCCTATAGAACCAGCGGCTCCGGTAACGAGTATTGTTTTTCCTTCCAGTTGTTCCTGTATAAGATCCAGATCGAGCCGGATAGGATCGCGCTGTAAGAGGCTTTCAATGTTAATAGTCTTCAACTGATTAAAACTCAGTTCACCATTAATCCAGCGGCTCACTGGTGGTACGCTCAACACCTTCACTTCCGCTTTCAGACAAGCCTCTACAATCTCATTGCGCTTTTGGGCTGAAATGTTCGCAATCGATATGATAACGGTTTCTACCTCATAGTCCCGCGCAAGTTCTTCCATTCTGGCAGGTGCATATATAAAAGCTCCTTCCAGGCTTCGCCCCTTTTTTTTGACATCATCGTCTATAAATCCGATCACCTTATATTTTACCGCCGCATCGCGGTCGAGGGTGCGTTTGGTAATTACACCCGACTCTCCGGCTCCGTATATAAGGATATTGGTTTTTTGTTTTTCGGGATTCTTAGTCTCCAGGTATATCGCTTTCACCGCCAGGCGCGAGCTGATCATCACAAACAGTGTGCACAACAAATCAATAATAACAACCGAATGAGGAATAAAGTAATAACTGAAGTAAAGGCGATGCAGCAAATTCAATAAAAATATTGTTCCTGTACCCGCCACCACCGTTATAAAAATGCGAATGGCGTCTCTGGAACCGGTATAACGTACCACACCCTTATATACTTTCGATACCAGAAAACCAGTGATCCGCACCAATAATACGATGGTATATGCCTTAGGGAAAGTTGCCAGTTCGTAATCGGGAATGGAAGCGAAATTAAAACGCAGTAAAAAAGCCAGGCTCAGAGAAAAAGTACATACCAGTATATCGATAAGCAATATAGACCAGCGCGGAATACTGTGTTTCCAGAAAAGATTGAGCAATTTGTACATGAAGGCACAAATTTAGCAAAATAGCCCGTATTTTCTTTCCGTTCAGGCTACGTCTGAAGTTGGTGGAAAATGAGATTTTGTTTTGTGCAGGTAGTTCCTATATTTGCCACAGAAGCCCCTGCCATGCGTTTAAATTTAATGCTGTTATTATTGATTCTGCCGTTTCTTTTAAAGGCACAAAGCTCTTTTGATAAATATGGCATGTACGGAGCCGAGGTTTATTCCAACCTCGAAACGGCACTGAAGCATGAAAAGGAAGTATATAAACTCAATCTGAGTTATCAGACTGTTGATCCCCGGCATTTCAACAAATTAAGTCATCTACATAACCTCCAGTCATTACTGTTGTATTCTAATAGCCTGAATCAATGGCCTTCTGATTTCGGAAAGCTGAATAGCCTGGTTTATCTCGGTTCTTTTGATAACGCCTTTACAGGTTTCCCTCCCGGCCTCTGCAAACTTGGTAACCTGATGCACCTCGACTTATTAGGACTCAAAACCGATTCCATCCCCGATGAAATAGCCTGTCTGCATCACCTCAGGATTTTCCGTTTTTTAAATACAAACGATAGTTTAAAAGTGAGCGCAAAGATGAGGCAAATGAAAAGTTTACAGGAGTTGAGTATTGAAGGAGTTATTTTAGATAGTTGCCCGAGAAGCCTCTTTCGCATACCTTCTCTTCGTTTTCTTTCGCTGGCTGGCAGTAAAGTTAAGGCCCTGCCCGAAAACCTCGACAAAATGCATGGTTTGGAGGTGTTAATCCTCGATCATAATGAGTTGCGTTCCTTACCAAGAGGCATATATGCCTGCAACAAGCTTATCCATCTTTCCCTGCGCAACAATAAGCTGGAAAAAATACCGGATACCATCTGTCATCTGCAACATCTTACCCATCTCGACCTGAGGGGCAATCCTCTGAGTAAAGATGCCATTGAAGAACTAAAAGCACTGCTACCAGGCTGTAAGGTACTGTTTTAAGCTCACTATTCTCCAACTTTAGTTTTAACTTTGAACCATGTTGTTCAACTCTTTGCCCTTTCTTGTATTCTTGCCGGTGGTATTTATCCTGTATTGGATAGTAAAACAGCAATGGCGTTGGGCAGTATTGTTGGCAGCCAGTTATTATTTTTATTTCAGCTACAATCCCTGGTTTTGCCTGCTATTATTGGGCACTACTGGTGTCGACTATGTTGCAGCGCGTAAAATATCCGGGGCAACCGGAAATGCAACGAGAAAAAACTGGTTACTCATAAGCGTATTGAGTAACCTCGGTGTATTAATTGCTTTTAAGTACAGCATTTTTCTTATAAATACAGGCATTCTTCTGAGTAATGTATTCAGTCTGGAACATCATATCCTGCTTCAGAATATTATTATTCCTGCCGGTTTATCGTTCTACACTTTTCAGTCGATGAGCTACACCATTGATGTTTACCGCGGAAAATACAAAGCCAATGACAACTTCGCTTTTTTTTCGCTTTACGTTTCTTTTTTTCCGCACATGGTAGCCGGACCTGTTGTGCGTTACAACGACCTAATGCCTCAGTTTTATGAACAACACCAACTCAGCCGCATCAACTGGGCATTGGCAACACGATTATGTATTTGGGGCTTCTTCAAAAAAATGGTCATTGCCGACCGGCTTGGCGAACTTGTAAGCCCTATATTCAATCAGGTAGAACAGTTCAATGGTGCTACCTTACTGCTGGCCGGATTCCTATTTGTAGTACAGGTATACTGCGACTTTTCGGGTTATTCGGATATTGCCACCGGTGTAGCTAATTATTTCGGCATTAACCTGAGCCTTAATTGGCGCCGCCCCCTCCTATCGAAGTCGCTTATAGAATTCTGGCAACGTAACCACATCAGTATTACCAACTGGTTTCGCGACTATTTATACATCGCTCTGGGTGGCAACCGATGCAGTTACCGGCGATGGTTATTGAATATTTTCCTGGTATTTGTTATAAGCGGGCTCTGGCATGGCGCCAATTGGACTTTTTTAGTCTGGGGCATCCTTCATGGTACTGTTTACATACTCGAATTGCTGAACAATAAAAAAAACAAGCCCTTCCATTTGCCTGCCTTTTCCGGATGGCTGTATCTTATATTGTTTCATACTCTTTCCCTCATTGCATTCCGCGCTCTTAACCTGCACGACCTGATGGTTATATACACCCGTATTTTTACTGATTTCCATCCTTCACAACTTTTGCCGGAACTAAGAAGCATTTCCGACAACTTCCCACTTATCATTGCCGGAATGCTGATCCTATTCCTCTTTATGAAGGAATTACACGAAGAATGGGGCTGGTTAAGCAAAAAAAAACACTTCGACACTTTATTAAGACCATTTTTATATGTATGCCTTTTCCTGTTCATTTTTCTGCTTGGTGTATTCAATGCTAATGAATTTATTTATTTTCAGTTCTGATGATACGGAAAACCATTTTATACATATTGCTGCTACTGAGCTTAGCCTGGCTTAGCCGATATGCAATTTATTATGGCCTCCGTCATAATGATAAGGGCTTGTACCATAAGCTGGATAAAATGTTCCGGCAAAAGAACGATTATAATACCCTCTTTATTGGTTCTTCCCGGGCAGAGTGTCACTTTAATCCACGTATCTTCGACTCCATTACCGGGCTTAATTCCTTTAACATTGGCATGTCGGGTTCCAACAATGCTTTTACATACGGATTGCTAAAAGCCTACCTCTATAACAGCAAGACACCCAAAACTATTATTATGAATCTGGACTTTCATTTCTCGCATGAAAGTAGTGATACCATCTATAATTTTCCCCGCTATTTTGCGTACCTTGATAACCCCGTGCTATACAGAGAATTATTAAAATTTGACAAACGCTTTTTTTGGTTTAAGCATTTTCCGCTTTATACCCTGGCTTATATGGGCGACAAATACCTGAATTATGCGATCCGTGGCTACACAAAAATAAATGGCCCCTATATGCTGCATTCCTATAAAGGCAACGAAAAAGTTGTTCCACTCAATTACAAATATCTCGATTCCCTGCCCTGCAACACTTACCGGGCCTCTATTCTTCCTGAAAACCTGGCTTACCTCGACTCCATTATTACACTGAGTCGTAATAAAGGCGCACAAATCTGTTTTGTTATTTCTCCCACTTATTATAAAGGGGCGGAACGTATCAACAACCTGCATGAACACCTTGACCGTTTTCGCCGGTATGCCAGCGAACATAAGGTTCCTTTATTTGACTACAGCCATGATTCACTTTGTTATCAAAAAGAGTTGTTTGCCGATTTTTACCACATGAAAGGCGAAGGCTGTGATGTATTTACAAAGAAGTTTTCGGAAGAGTATAAACGGGAAAGTGTCCGATAGTACACTGTACATTGTATGCTGTACATTGTATATTGTATGGTTGCATTGTGGGTTGTGATATAATAACTTCATACAATACACAATGTACAACCTATACCGTCTCCCACTAATAATGCCAAAGATCCGATTCGCATTTGAAAACATTCTCTTTTATCCGTTCGCTTTCCAACAATGCATCTATGCCATGCGCATACTCGGCTATGTTACGGTCATACACATTCGACTCTTTAGTGATGTAACTATTAAACATCCGCTTCTGAAATATGTCATCGTATGATCGTCGTTCGGCATCATTCCTGCTGTTAAACACCTCATTACGAGCCAGCACCGGTCGGCATGACGGAAAGTACACGTAAAAAAGCGGAATGTGCAAATCCTTTTCCTCGTCGTATTTTCGGGGGCAAATACTCAGAATCCTTACTTCCATAGTTGATTTTTGTTTATCGAAAAACCATTCTTCCATCACTTCATAACTTATAACCTGATTGTATATGGCTTCCACGTCGCAAACCTGTCTTTTTTTACCCTTAAGTGCTTCGCCCGTTATTTCGCTGATACTATCCGGTTCAATACTATCGCACTTAACCAGCTTTTTTTCTACCTCAGCCAAACTCAGCGGACTCAGGAACTCCGGATCGCTAAAAGCTATTATCTCATTACTAAGGAGTGCTTTTTTCAGAACCTGAATCAGAGAATGGCGCGAACTGGTTTCACTTGTTGGAAAATATAAGGGGTGATTGATCTTCTCGCGCAGGTCGATGACCCGCCAGACCCGCTTTTCCCACATCACATCGGCCTCGCGCAGATGGGTGTAAGGCACAACACGTTTGTTGATGGTATTTTCCTTTTCAGCTATTGCTAAAGAAGGAGGGAAAAGCGTTTGCGCTTGCGGGCTAAAACTGCCCATCAGTAGGCCACAGATAGCCATTATTCTTTTGGTTTTCATATGTAGATTATGTATTTTAGGTTTTAGCCATATGGTATACCCATGATCTTCATTCGTGTTTGCGTTAGCGGAATCATGGGTATTTCATATGTAGTTTATTGTATTAAAATTGTCATATGGAATAACCAGTTTGAGATAAACTTCATCATTGTTTGTGTTCCCGGAAACATGGTTATTTCATACGTAGATTTTGTTTTTATTTTTTTGTAATACGGCATACCCATGCCTTTTGCACCACCTGGCTCAAATGTGTACTAAACATTTGTCCTCATTCATATGTAGTGTTAAGTGAAAAGTAAAAAGCCATGCTTCGGCACGCTCAGCAACCTAAGCCAAAAGGCTGAAGTCGTGGTTAGCCATGAGTTTATTGATATTTCTGTACGTCTTAATAATCTTACCATAACAGTAAATTATGCTTTTATATTTTTGTCATATGGTATACCCCTGATCTTCATCAGTGTTTGCGCTAGCGGTATCATGGGTAGTTCATATTTGCGTTAGCGGAATCATGGGTAGTTCATCGGTCGAAAATGTTGTGTTTTATTATGGAAATAATGCACCTTCAGGATAAAAGTTACGGTCTGAACTACCTGTTTATGGCCAGTTCTTCGCTTTATCACTGATAACCAACACCTTATATCTGATTAATTTTACAACAATATGCGAACGAAATCAGGAAAAAAACCTATCTTTGTCCCCCTAAATAAGTGAATCATGCCAAAAATGAAGACAAACTCCAGTGCAAAGAAGCGTTTTTCTTTCACCGGGACCGGTAAGATCAAAAGAAAGCATGCTTACAAACGCCATATCCTGACCAAAAAGACTACCAAACAAAAACGTAGCCTTACACACACAGGATTGGTGGACAAAAGCGACGCAGGGAATGTAAAATTCATGCTCGCCGTTGGTAAGTAATTCTTTGATTGTTATTCGGTAAAATTTAATGTTTAACCAGGAGTTTCAGTTATTAAGTTCCCGAAAGAGGTAGGGGCACTGAAGATCCAAAAACAAAAACAAATGCCACGTTCAGTAAATCACGTAGCCAGCAGGGCTCGCAGAAAAAAAGTCCTCAAATTAACCAGAGGTTATTGGGGTGCCCGTAAAAACGTTTGGACTATTGCCAAAAACGTTTGGGAAAAAGGTTTAACCTACGCTTACCGCGACCGTAAGAACAAAAAACGCTCTTTCCGTGCATTGTGGATTCAGCGTATCAATGCCGGTGTTCGCCAGCATGGTTTAAGTTACTCAGAATTCATGGGTAAATTACATGCTAAAAACATCGATCTGAACCGTAAAGCACTGGCCGATTTAGCCTTAAATCATCCGGAAGCCTTTAAAGCGGTGGTAGATGCCGTGAAATAGATATTTTGAATAAAATTTAGCACAAAATCCCCGGCAATTTTCCGGGGATTTTGGCTTTCTAAAGAGTAATACTTACCGAAAAAATTGTAAAATTTTACGAAGGGGTTTAAATACAAGTGTATATACCCGGGGTCTTAGTTCATTCAGCCTCCAGGCCATCCGGTCTTCGTTATTGGCTTTTAACCTGTTTCTGAGCGAAGCGTTACTCTGACCACCTGTACGCATTTTCACAAGATATTCGGGCAGGTAAGCTAGTTTTATTTTGTGTTTATGAATGAAGCGCAGCATGATTTCATAATCGGCTGCAGAACGTAGGCGGGTATTAAAGCTGCCATATTGTTCATAACAGCGGCGGCGTACAAAAAACGTGGGGTGTGGGGGCATCCAGCCATTCAGAAACATACCATCAGTATATTTTCCCGATCGCCATTTGCGCACGATCTTATTGGTATCGTTCTTATCCACATAATACAAATCGCCGTATACCGCATCGGCATCGCTTTTCCGGAAAGCATCCACCACTTTGGAAATAACCTGTTTATCCATATAAAAATCGTCGGAATGAATAAGACCTACTATTTCGCCGGTAGCCATAGCTATGCCCTTATTTAGTGCAAAATACAATCCATCATCTTTTTCGGAAACAAGCCTGCTTACTTTACTGCCATATTTTTTAATCAGCTCCAGGGTATTGTCTTTCGACTGACCGTCGACAACAATAAACTCAATATCTGGATAATCCTGTTCTGTTACCGATTTCAGTGTATCCTCAATGGTTTCTGCACTGTTATAGGTAATCGTAATAATCGAAACTTTCACGCTTAAAGATAACAGATTTTTGGCAGTTCCGAGTGTTGAGTTCAGAGTTCGGAAAAAGTTGAAAGATTAGAGTTTCGAATATTTTCTTAGAGTTTTTTCTGTTATGACGTACCTCCAACAAACGAAAAAACACATCTCCTGTTCGTTGCCTTCGCTTTTTCTCTTTCTTTTTCCGTGTCCATTCTATCAATGTCTATACTGTTAATTAATGGGTATTCTGTTCCACAACTCTCTGTGGTAATGCGTTTTCCGCTAACCCCATTTTTCATTAGAATAGATTTAATCTTTTTTACACGTAATTGGGACAATCTTTTTTGATCTTGCTCGTCGGTATCTGCATGTGCCTTAATCGTAAGTGAAACAAACTTGTCCCTTTTCATTACAGAAACCACAATAGCGATTACAGAGTCGTTATTTATCAGAGAATTGTTAAAATTCAAACTATTCTTTTCAAAGAATACCCTTGGTCCAATTGGGGAGTGAGCTAAGCAAGAAGCTTCGTAAATAGGCTTATGGGACAGAATAATTTCCTCATTATAAGATCTATCTGAAACTTTAAAATACCTCAAGCTATCCTGCCCAAATACAAGCCCGCAGCATACCAAAAAAAGCAGCAAGCAATTCGTTCTTGTGCGCCCTGTTTTATTATTCCCCCACTCTATCATCAAACACCTTGTGTGTAACATCTTGTGTCTTGTGTCTAACATCTCCTGTCTCTAAAAATCATGGCTCAACTGATTCGTTGCCTTTTGCAAAATTTCAAAGGCATTTTCGGCCATCAGGTTTTCCTTATCAAGAGTTGGATTAATCTCTACCATTTCAAAGCAGGCAATTTTTTTACTGCGCATGATGTAATAAATAAGATTACCCGCTTCTTTTTCCGTTATGCCATTAGGTACTGGCGTACCCGTTCCGGATGAAATCCGCGAATCCATACTATCTACATCAAAGCTCACGTAGATCATATCACAATGGTCGAGGTAGTTCAGCGACTCGATTGCCACCCGTTCAACGGCTTTTTTACGTATCTCTGCCAGGGTAAAACAGCGTACCTTATTCTTTTTAATCAGGTAATCTTCCGGCGCTTCAAAATCGCGCATGGCTATGTATACCAAGTCGGAATAGCCTATTTTCGGGAAAATGCCGCCCAGGTTTTTCAATTTCTCCCAATATTCTATGGTTTCATCGTCGGGGCGATTTTGTTGTTTATCTTTATTATCCTCGCCCAAAACACAGGCAATCGGCATACCGTGCATATTACCCGAAGGGGTAGTATAAGGCGAATGAATGTCGGCGTGTGCATCAATCCAGATAACACCAAGTGTTTTTTGAGGATAGGCCATTTTGATCCCGCTTATAGTACCCAATGCCGAACTATGGTCGCCAGCTAATACGATCGGAATGGAGTTTTCCTTGGTCAGGGTCTTCTGTATTTCCAGAGCCAGGCGCTCATTCAGGGCATAAATGCCTTTTACCCGCTTGGCATAATCGTGTACCACGGGCTCCAATAATAAATGATTCTCATTTTTTACCTCTACACTTTTAAATTTCTTAAAAAACGGGCTTCCGAAATCGAGGGCGGCAATTTTAATTGCGTCAACGCCCATACTGGCTCCACGCGTACCAGCGCCAATCTCCGATTTCACTTCAATTAATTTAATGGGCTTTATCATAACTGCATTTGATTTATTACTGTGAATATCTTCGTTTTTATTCCATTATACCATCCAAATCACTTACTTTTGCTTTTTTTTATTCATCCAGCTTACTTACAATGCTCAAAGTAAAGGAAAATACCTACCTCAACCTTATCCAACAGACCTTCAACTTTCCTCAGGAATCATTTGAAGTCATAGATAACGAATTACTCTTCAATGATATCCCTTTAATGGATATCATTAAGCAATACGGTACTCCTTTAAAAATTACGTATTTACCCAAAATTAGCTCACAGATTCAGAAAGCTAAGCGTTTGTTCCATGTAGCGATGGCCAAAACGGATTACAAGGGAAAATATGTGTACTGCTACTGCACTAAAAGCTCCCACTTCTCTTTTGTGCTGGACGAAGTTCTGAAAAACGACGTACATATCGAAACCTCCTCGGCTTACGATATTCAGATCATTAAAGAACAGTATAAAAAGAAAAAGCTCTCCAAAGATACATATATTATTTGTAACGGCTATAAACGTCAGTTATACCGACAGTATGTAACAGAACTCATTAATGAAGGATTTAATGTGATTCCGGTACTCGATCATAAAGATGAGTTGGATCATTACCAGAAACACGTTAAAGCAACTAAAACCAAGGTAGGCATACGCATTTCTACCGAAGAAGAACCCAGTTTTGCCTTTTATTCCTCAAGACTGGGCATACGCAGCGCCGATATTCTGGATTATTACAAGCAAAAACTGATGGATAATCCGAAATTTGAACTAAAACTGCTGCACTTCTTTATCAATACCGGTATAAAAGACACCATCTATTACTGGACTGAACTCGTAAAGTGTATGAACATATACTACGAGCTGAAAAAAATATGCCCTACCCTCGATTCATTGAATATTGGTGGTGGCATGCCCATACGTACCTCCCTTGGTTTTGAATACGATTATGAGTACATGATCGAGGAAATTGTTGAACAGATCAAGAGTTTTTGTGTGCAACATGAAATTGAGGAACCACACATCTTCACTGAGTTCGGTTCCTTTACTGTGGGCGAAAGCGGAGCCACACTTTATTCCGTAGTTGACCAGAAACAACAGAACGACCGGGAAACCTGGTACATGATAGACAGTTCGTTTATAACTACCCTCCCCGACACCTGGGGAATTAACCAACGCTTTATTCTGCTGGCAATTAACAACTGGGGCACCAAATACCTGCCGGTAAATTTGGGCGGACTTACCTGCGACAGTATGGATTATTACAACTCAGAAGCCCATACCAATCAGGTATTTTTACCCGAACTCGATTCTAAAGCCAAACAGCCTTTATACATTGGTTTCTTTCATACCGGCGCTTATCAGGAAGCCCTCGGCGGATATGGCGGCACGCAACACTGCCTGATACCCGCACCAAAGCACGTATTGATAGATAAAGACGAAAACGGCGAGCTAAGCACAAAGCTATTTGCAAAAGAACAAAGTTATAAGAGCATGTTGAAGGTACTTGGGTATTAAATTCGGAGCGGGGTTGGGACTTAGCAGGAGGGAATCCGGTAGGTTTGCAGATTGACGCAACGCACAATACTAAAGTAACACAGGAAATAGTGTCAGTCTATCCCTTATGTCTTGTATCTTTTATCTTATATCCCATGCCTTCTGTCTAACATTTTGCCTTGGTCATCTAAATGCCCGAATGAACAAATTTTTCAGAAATCCGAATATTAATCTTAATTTGCGTCTTTTTACCCTTTAGTGTTGAAACGGCCTCACTTGTATATTCTCCCCCTGTTTGGTATAGTTGGAATGCTCCTGTTTTTTTGCCTCAATGGCTGCAAACCCGGTTCAGCAGGCTCCGAGCTCAGCGAAGGTATCATCGAATACAAAGCTGTAGTTATTGACGAAGCGCACCCACTCGCCGATCTTGCCCCGGGAAACATGACCCTCAAATTTAAAGATGATAAGTATGTGGCGGAAATGAGTACTATGGGGTTCTTTACAACCCGTTTTTTGTTAGATATTAAACAAAAACGGATGACACAAATGGTAAAAGTGCTTGATGTAAAAGATGCCTGTATAGATGATGAAAAAGCATTGCTTGCCGAAAGTGAAACCTATAAATTAAATTTTAAAGAAACCGGCGAAACCAAAGTCATAGCCGGTTATAAATGCAAAAAACTTATTGCCTCGAAGGTTAATGACCCAGCTGATAAGTTTGACGTTTATTATACAGAAGAACTACAGGTAGAAAGCCCTAATTTTGCTAATCCTTACGCGCATATTAAAGGTATGCTGATGGAATACCGGCTCAAAAAATTTGGGCTGGAAATGAAATTTACCGCCAAGTCGGTTAAGGCCGAAGATATTCCGGACAGTGAGTTCGAGCTTCCGGCCTATTACCGTATTGTTACCCGTCAGGAGATGGACGATTTTTTCAAAAACTTTGAATAAGCCCGCTTAACCAGCTTTATTGCTTTTGGTGTAATTCATTCGGTTATCGGGTACAGGATGTGTAAACTTGTACCACCAAACATAAATACATAAGCATGAAATTGCCGCAAACGTTCCATCAAATGGGATTTTAAGGATATGGTACATTTCATGTAACAACACAAAAAATTATATACAGATGAAAAAGATTTTATTGGGTGCTGCCTGTTTTTTTATAGCAATTTCGGGGTTGAATGCACAGAACAAAGAAGGCTCAATTACTTACGCTATGGAATTTACCGGCCTGAGCGAAGAACAGGAACAAGAGGCAGCTATGTTGAAAGGCATGGAGTTGAAAGTGTTTTTTAAAAATGGGAAATCCCGTGCCGATTTTTCTATGGCGTTTGGAAGTACAATTTCTGTAACCGATGAAAAGGGGAATGTAACCACCGTTGCAGATATGATGGGACAAAAACTATTTTCTAAACAAAGTGCCGAAGATATTCAGAAAAAGGAACAGGATAAAAAAAGAAAGTATCCTGTTATTAAATATAACCCCGAAAAAAAGACAATTGCAAGCTATGAATGCAAAAAAGCTATCGTGGAATTCGAAGATGAATCTGGCACTAAAAAAACTGTTGATGTATGGTATTGTGAAAAAATCCCCTACGTTTCGTCCAGACAGAAAAGTATGATTGATTTTAAAGGGTTAAAAGGGGCTCCATTAGAATTTGAAGTTCCTACGCCGCAGGGGATGATCATGAAAATAAGTGCCACAGAGGTTAAACTCGGTAGTATTCCCGATTCAAAATTTGTTGTATCCACGGATGGATACACCGAAATGAAACCGGAAGATATGGCCAAACGTTTCGGAGGCGGGCAATAATTCGTGTTGAAGAAATACAGAAAAAAGCTGCTTTCCGGGCAGCTTTTTTTATTTGGGCGTGTACATTGGCTTTTCTTTCGTGCTTTGGTGTTCGATCAGATCGTTTTTGTTTTTGAGGTTTTTTACATCCACATCTTCTATATACTTCCACTTTCCCTTATCGTATTTAAAAGCATCATAGCTGAAATCAGGGCCGTAAAACTGGTATTGTCCTTCCATATATGGATCCTTTGGAGCCAAATGGTCGCATACAATCATCTTTTTATCTTCATGATATTTAACCGACATCACCAGTTCAGTTGAATATTCAAACATCACCCGCTTAGGATTTTTCTTCGGCATCTTAAACACATCCTTTCCAAATACCGGGTCGGTGTGATTTTTAAAACTGAGTACATCAATAAATTTTCTTGATGTAAGTTTATCATTACCATCCCATCCTAATAACATGTAATAATCTTCGCAGGGAATTATTTTATAATACAGCATTCCAAACCATTTGCTGTGGTCGCCAATATGGGTTTCGGGCGATTTGATGCTTGCCGAATGATCCTGTAGTCTGTATAATTCATAATGACCCTTTTCATCTCTTACCTGAATAAAACCAAAATAAAAATGCGTGCCGTCTCTTCTGCTCATGTCCCAATTTACAATACGAAATTTTTTATCTGGCGATACCAAACGGGCCACTTCTTTTAAAGAATCGAACGAAAACTCAAAAGACAGGTCATTCAACAATACTTCATCCCACATTTCCAGGAAACGTTTGTTATAACGGATGCGTAATGAATCTGTTTTACTGTGAAACACCAGTTTTTCCAAAACCCGGAGGCTATCCTGGTATTTATTGAAATAAACAATATCTTTCTCCTCCAGTTTTTGCTGGGCAAAACCACCAACAGCCCAACAAAGCAGCAGAAAAACAGCAGATTTTTTAATGAATGAGCTAAGCATAAAGAAAATTATTGCGGATTTAATCCCGTTTGGAAATATATATTAGTCCAATTCTCCCTTCGGTCGATTGGCCTAAACATATTCATCCGTTGGCATTTACCAATGTAATGATCAAAACAGTTTTGGGCTGTTTCTCGTTAACATTGGTATAACTACCTGCATAACGCAAGGTAATGAGTTTGGTTACAAAAATAAAGCCATTCAGATTCCTGCATCCGAATGGCTGATAAACACAGATGCATTATTTTTAAAGATGCAAGGACGCTTTCTTTTCCAGTAGTTCTTCTTTTGTTTCGCGATGATCAGGGTCGTCTACACAACAGTCAACCGGGCAAACGGCAGCGCACTGGGGCTCATCGTGAAACCCAACACACTCTGTACACTTATCGCTAACAATGTAGTATAAATCCATTGAAACCGGAGTTTGCGGGTCGTTTGCATCGGCATTCAATCCACTCTTTGCGGTAAACATACCTTTCAAACTGGTACCATCGGCAAAGCGCCACTCTGCCCCGCCTTCATAAATGGCGTTGTTCGGACATTCCGGTTCGCAGGCTCCACAATTAATACACTCTTCTGTAATTTTAATGGCCATTTTTAATTAATTTTGTTGGGCAAATCAGGCGCAAATATACGCTTTATTCATTAAATATGCCCTCCATTCAACAACGTATACACGCATTTATTGCGCTCGGAAAGTTTTTAAAAGACTTCAGGTTGCAAAGCCCGCAACCAACACAGCAAAAATTTCACGACGACCTTCAGAAGCTTATTCCCTTATGCCATATTTATAATGGCTGGTTTACGGGAGAGTATGTAAACCTGGCTCTGCTGGGTTTAGAGCGTATGCTGGATGAAAATAAGCTTACCGGTTTTACAGAAAACCTAAAGGAACCCAAGGCTTCTAACACGGTAGCCCTTATTATGGCCGGGAACATTCCGGCGGTTGGTTTTCACGATATGTTATGCGTGCTGTTGTCTGGTCACAAAGTACTAATCAAGGTTTCTTCCGACGATCATGTATTAATTCCTTTCCTGGCTGGCATGCTCATTTATTTTGAACCCGGTCTTGCCCCATACATTAATTTTTCGGAGAACAGGCTTGGCAATTTTGACGCCGTTATTGCCACCGGAAGCAATAATACTTCAAAGTATTTTGAATATTACTTTGGAAAGTACCCGCATATTATACGTAAAAACAGAAACTCGGCAGCCGTACTCGATGGTACTGAAAGCCGCGAAGAGCTGGAACAATTGGGGCACGATGTGTTCGATTATTTTGGATTAGGATGCCGCAATGTTTCTAAACTCTTTGTGCCTGCGGGCTATAATTTTAACAATTTTTACGAAGCCATTTATTCGTTCAAATCTGTTATCGACAACAAAAAATACGGAAATAACTACGATTACAACCGGGCCATATACCTGATGGATAGTGTTAAATTTCTTGACAATAATTTTTTAATGCTGAAGGAAGATAAAAGCATGGCTTCGCCGGTAGGGGTATTGTTTTATGAAGAATACGCAACAAAGCAGGAATTAGTCCGTAATTTACAAGAAAATAATGAGCAACTACAATGTATTGTATCGCATAATCTGACAGTTATACCCACTATTGGTTTTGGCAAAAGCCAGCGTCCGGATATAAATGATTTTGCCGATGGTGTAAATACCCTGGAGTTCTTAAATCAATTAAACGCCTGACCTATTCTTACCGCTCAGCACATATCCTTCAACTACCCTAACAACAAACACTTCAAAGGTCTGCGCAATATTTCTTTTCAACTCGATGCAGGCGGGTTATTAGGTATATTGGGCAAAAGTGGTAGTGGCAAAACCAGTTTACTAAAGTGCCTGTACGGACTGGAGGATCTTCATAAAGGCAATATTTTACTGGACGGTGAGAAAATATTGGGTCCCTCTCATAATCTGGTACCCGGACACAATCGGATTAAGCTTGTGAGTCAGGATTATTACGTATTGGAAAACCATACCGTAGAAGAAAACATTAAAGATAAACTGAGTGGGTACACAGAAGCATATAAGGAAAAACGTTGTTCAGAAATGTTACAGGCGCTGGAACTAAAAAAAATTAAGGCCAGAAAAGCCAATGTACTTTCCGCCGGACAAAAACAACGGGTATCCATAGCCCGTGCCCTTGCCGAATTTCCCCGCCTGCTGTTACTGGATGAACCCTTTACCAATATTGATGTTCGTTTGCGCGACAAAATATTTACGTATATCCGCCAGCAACTTCGCCGGCATCAGTCTTCCTGTATTCTGGTTACCCATCAGCCCGAAGAAGTATTGCGTTACGCCAACCGTATACTGGTAATGGAGGAAGGTAAAATAGTGCAGGAAGGTGATGTAGAGAGCATGTATCATTGCCCTGAAAATATAGCTGCCGCCCGTTTATTTGGCAAGTGTTATGAGTTAAAGAAGAGCGATTTCCTGAACACCCCTTCCCTTAAATTTCAGGGGGGAAAAATCCTTATCCGACCCGAACACCTTTCCTTAAGCAAAAAAAAGGATGCAAAGCACCTCGAAGCTACGGTGCTCGACAGCCTCTTCAATCCTGCATTTTATGAAATTATAGCCCACAGCAGGAGCGGAAAATTCCTGTCTTTTTACCATACCCACCCTATTGAGCCTGGCAAAACGATACACCTGTCTCTAATACCGTTTGGAAACCGGTATTTACCAATGTAATCCCCGCTCAACAGGGAAAGTAGTTTTCTGACTATTTCTCGTTAACATTGGTATAATAAAACGAAATGAAACATTCTGAATTTTATTTGATTTGAACACCAACACTTTTCTGAAACACTAATTCCTACGGGGATAAATCCGTATATTTAAGGCCGATTATGGCCTGTGTAATACCCGAAATTTTGGGCTAATTCTCTTTAAGATTGGTATAACCTAGTGTTAAGTAAAAAGTAAATTCTATACGTCTTAATAATCTTACCATAACACTAGGTTTAACAATGGTATAAAAAGTCTGAAGAAAAGCTGATTTTCCTGTCCGGGAATAAATATTATTTTTGAGTAATACTATTCTTATGCCAACATACGTTTCGCTAACAGCATTTATACTTCTGCTGGCCTCGGGGCTTCAGGCACAGCAGGAAGCCGTTTTTATTGAAGGTTATGCCCAGGGTTCTACATACCACATTACCTATTACGACAAACAAAACCGGAATTTCCAGACAGATATAGAGAAGATACTAAAGGACTTCGATAATTCCGTCTCCACCTATAATCCCAACTCCATAATTTCCCGTATCAACAGAAACGAAAAGAATGTAACTGCTGATACCTATTTTATTACCTGCTTTAAAAAAGCCAAAGAAGTATGGAAAAATACCGGAGGGGCTTTCGACCCAACAGTGTATCCGCTGGTAAATGCCTGGGGCTTTGGCCCTGGAAAGAAGCAGAAAATTGAAAAAAGCCGTATAGACAGTCTGCTTAAATTTGTTGGTTTCGATTTAATTCACCTGAAAGGAAACAAGGTAATAAAAAAAGATCCGCGTGTAGCATTAGATTTTAATGCCTTTGCCCAGGGTTATTCTGTAGATGTGGTATCGGAATTTTTGAATACAAAAGGGATAAGTGCCTACCTGGTAGAGATTGGTGGCGAAGTTTATGCAAAAGGTAAAAAACCCGACGGAGAGAACTGGACTATAGGCATAGAAAAACCCATTGATAACAAAGAATCAACAAATCCGCTGAAGGCCATTGTAAAGCTGGAGAATATAGCTGTGGCCACTTCCGGAAATTACAGGCGTTTTGTAATTGAAAACGGTATAAAATATGCCCATCACATTGATCCGAGAACCGGCTACCCTGCGAAAAATAATTTATTGAGTGCTTCAGTTTTTTCAGCCGAATGTATTTCTTCCGATGCCAATGCAACCGGAATTTTAGTTATGGGACTTGAGAAAGCTAAAACTTTTTTGGAAGTACACAAGGAATTGCAGGTATACCTGATATACTCGGATGAGAAAGGCAATTATCAAATCTATCAGAGCCCTGGCCTGAAAGCACTTATAAGCGAAGCAGGAGAATAATACCAATCTTAACAAAGAACAGTTTTAGGCTATTTCTTGTTAAGATTGGTCTAATTTTCTACTTCAATATCCTCGGTTTGTTCAACTCAGGAGATTTAGGCAGGTGCTTGGCCATCGCCTTTTTGTATTCTTCCTGTTTGCCGGAAAACTCTTTTTCAAGGTCATTAATGGATTCCAGTTGAGTGGCATTAGGCGTTGATTCCATATTACAAAACGAATTATACAGCTTCGATACTTTTTCGCGAAGGCGTTCTTCATCGGCAAACATCGATGTTTTTTTAGTGGCAAGGAGTTCCACTTTAATTTTCTGTAAATCGCCGTAAAAAGCCTGGGCATTTTTATTCTTCGCATAAGCCGTACTGTCTGCTTTCAGCGCCTGCTGGTAATAGGAAATGCTGTCAACCAGGGTATTTATGCCATTATACAATCCCTGTAACTGCATCGCTTTTTCATACACCAATTTTCTGCTATCTTCGTTCATATCCTTATTACCGGCATCATGCACGCATTTTACTGTGCCGGTATACTCCTTTTCTTTTATTTTTAATTTAACCGTATAGGTTCCGGGTTGTACCATAGGGGCTGTAAATCCTGCTCCATCCATTTTGGTACTTCCCGCAGCTACTTTGGGTGGTATACCCCGGAGGTTCCAGCTAATCATGTTTATACCTTTTCGTATACTACCGGGCATAGATTGTATTAATTTGCCGCTTTCGTCATAAATTTCTACGGTCACTTTCCCACTGCTCAAACGCTGTTTAAGGTAATAATTTATAGTTGGAATAGAAGCCGGGTTACCTGCATACCAACCTCCGGATACTTCTGGTCCCCCCCATCCGAACTTGCCATTGTTTAAGGTAATATCGGGTGTTGGGAAAAGATAAACATCCTGTTCCCATATTTCTTTAGTGAGGTTACGTATGGGTCGTATGTCATCCAGAATAAAAATTCCTCTTCCATGTGTGGCCACAATAAGGTCGTGTGTTTTGGGATGTATTTGAATATCGCGCACCAAAGCGTATTCCGGAATGTTGTTCTTCATCCTGAACCAGCTTTCCCCACCATCTGCGGAAGCAAATAAACCCATTTCTGTTCCGAGGAACAGCAGGTTTTTGTTTTGGGTATCTTCTTTTATTTTATGGGCAAAACCAGTAAACTCTGTACTGTTTATTCTTTTCCAGGTTTTCCCTAAATCACTGCTCTTTGCCAGATAGGTATGGTGATCGCCATACATGTGGTTTTCAAATGTAGCATAAAGGGTATTTCTGTCGAATTGCGAAGGCTCTATACTGCTTACCCAGGACTGCAACGCTACCCCACATTTAGCCACATTCAGGGAAACATTGGTCCAGGTT
>JACCDG010370060.1_pt1 | contig 20547 bp, 39 predicted proteins | sample 7442471 | NCBI WGS metagenome assembly JACCDG01 (sample SAMN15323444, study PRJNA562643) | freshwater metagenome | isolation source: river surface water | place: USA:Blue River Watershed | collected 2017-08-17 | reverse complement strand
GTTACAATCAAAAGCTTGTATATGATACAAGCTTTTGATACAATAACTTATCAACAAACAGAGAGAGATGAAAAGCATGAAAAGCATTACATTTAACAATCGTCAAGAGATGGCCGAATATATTATTGCTAATAGTATTAAAATTATTAAAAAAGATGGTTATACCATTTATTTTTAATAATTTTGAGAAGACTTGCTGAAAAGCAAGTCTTTTTTTGTTTATATTTGTAACAAATTTTAAAGTCGTCTAGTGATTGTCTCCCTCAAGTTCTGCTACTAGAACAATTATACCAAAACTATAAATTAAATACAAGCTTTTATTTTAATTATTTTTAACTGTTATTGGATATTTTAAAATTAGATAAACTTGTTATGATGGTAAAATACAGTACTAGACAAGCGTATTTTGCGTTTTAAACAATAGAAATTTAAAATAATACATATACTGATATTTTGTGGTATCGTGCAATATAACGCAAAAATACGCTTGTCTAATACTGTATTTTATAATGTAAATTAATATATTTAGTTTACAATCTGATAACAATTTAGATAAATAAAAGCTTGTATTTAATTTATAGTTTTGATATAATTATTTTAGCAACAGTACATGAGGGAGACAAACACTAGAGGACCCTGCAATTTGTATGTAACTGAATTGTAACTTATATACAATCTGATAACAATTAAAATTAAATAATTAAAAAAAAAGCTTGCGATTATTTTTCGATTTAGTTATAATAGCGTCATACAGTAACAAACAAGCAAAATGCTTAAACAGAGGTACTTATTATGTCAGCTTTAGTTTTAAATTTCGGTGGTTTGGACGATATGGCCTACTTAGCAGGCACTGACACGCCTTGGCATGGTTTAGGTCAAGTGATTGCTAAAGAGCAACCATTGGACGTATGGTTAAAGCAATCCAATTTAAATTGGAAGGCAGAACGTACACCTGCATTATTCCGTGATACAATGGGCGTTATTCGTCAGTCGTCTGATACACAAGTATTGTATCGTAATGACAATTTTATGGAATTAGGCACCTGCACTGACCGTTATCAGATTGTACAACCTGATGAAGTGATTAACTTTTTTGAAGATTTAGTCGCTGGGATGGGTTGGCATTTAAACGTAGCGGGTTGTTTAGCGGGTGGCAAGCGTGTGTGGGCAATGGCTAAAACCGATGAATCTTGCTTTATTGGCAAGCATGACCGTGTTGACCAATATTTGCTATTAGCGACCTCTTTTGATGGTTCATTAGCAACAACCGCAGGTTTTACCTCAGTGCGGGTTGTATGTCAAAATACGTTAAATATGGCGTTAAATGGCAAACTTAACAACAAGATTAAAGTTAGCCATTCTACTCAATTTATACCTGAAAGTGTTAAAACACAATTAGGTTTATACGGCGAGACAATGGCAGTTTTTAAAGAACAAGCCACTGAGTTATCCCGTGTTAGCGTTAAGCGTAAGGAAGCAATGGATTTTATTTTGCAAGTATTGAGTGGTAAGGCGGATGCTAATAGCGATGATATTGAAAAGTTATCGACCCAAGTTATTAATACAACTAAAAATGTATTTGAGTTATTTAATGGTAAAGGTCGTGGTTCTACTCTTAACAGTGCTGATGGTACATTGTGGGGCGTAGTGAATGCGATTACCGAACACGTTGACCATCATACCCGCTCCCGTGATAATGACAAGCGTTTAAGTAACGCATGGTTTGGTAAAGGTGAAGATTTAAAAGATACAGCTTTTAAATTAGCATTGTCAAAAGTCGCTTAACATTGGTGAGCAAGGATGCTCATTTTTAAAGATGCAATTAATTTACAATAATGTTTAATAAAAAGCTTGCTATTATTTTTTAATTTAATTATAATGCTTTATATTACCAATGAGGTGAATTAACATGACTACTGAAAATGTGCAATTATTAGACCCTAATACCGTAGTAGAGGGTGACGTTATTGCAATTCCTTATTATTATTTTGGTGAATATTCCCATGAGGAACTTCACTATGTTGAAAGTTTTAGATTTGCTTTGGGTGTCTTTTTAAGCGATGAAGATAGAGTGGCGGGTAATTTTACGCCTTTATGTGAATTATACAAACCTTCTGAAAACTCTAAACAAGAGTATATTAGCAATTACGGTGAATATATTAGTAATAAAATTCCTAATTGGCGCATTGTTACTAAACGACCATAAAAAGGGGCAATCCCTTTTTATTTTTTTGATATATTAAATTACAGGGTCCTCCCGTGTTTGTCTCCCCCATGTTCTGTTGCTAAATTAATTATATTACTTATACGATTAAATAGCAATATAAAAATTGTAACGAAAAGGGAACAGAGGCATACCTCTGTTCCCTTTTCGTCATTATCTTGTATCTACAGATAAAACTAAAGTGTCCTCGCTGATAGTATAAAGTCTAATAATGCCATTGTCATTTAATAAGTAGCAATCTTCTTTAAGTGTTACTACTTGTCCGACTTTATTATTTTTTTGATATGTTGAATTATATTCAACATCTGATACAAGTACAAAGCCTAACATACCTGCATCAACTGGAAGTGTACAATGTGATTTTTTACTGATTTCCTTAGAAATCCACGTATCAAACATACCGTCCCCAAAAGCAGTACTACACATGACCGCTTGTTTATTATTTGCCTTTACAAACAAAATATCTTTTGAGAAATCAGCTTGATTACAAAATTCTTGCCATGTTGTAGTATCATGGCTAAATGAATAACAAGGGTCGCCAAATACATAAGTGCCTGATTTTAATACAGTATGTAAATTATTTGTATATAAAATATCTGCCATTTTTATCACCAATTGTTTGTTTGTGTATAGGCTTATTATATATGAATAATAAGCCTATTACAAGCTTTTAATCCAATCTAATATCAAAAATTGTTGGGAATTTTTTATGTATTTTATCATACCCACCATACGGTAAATACATTTTATCACCACCCCATCCTAAAATATCTATTAGTACGGGATTATTGTCGATAATTTTAATTAATGCGATTGAGCCAATTGGAGTTTTATCTTCTAATAACCCGTCATCATCAAAATCATCTTCCCAAGTATCCCAACCTGATACAAATAAATCTAATTCTTGAACGTATCCTAAATACGTTTCTTGACCTAAATTACCGATTTTTAATTCCTTTTCAGCGAATGGTATAATAACATCTAAATATAGAGGAGTAAAGCAGTTACCGTTATATGTTAACGTATCAATATCGGTTTCTACTTCTACTAATTTATCTGATTGTAAATTGACGACTGACATTTTTTATCACCAATGGTTTGTTTGTGTATGTGCTTATTATATATGAATAATAAGCACAATACAAGCTTTTATTTAAATAAATTTAAAAAACTTTTCGGGAATTTTATCAACATTTAAAATATTGTTGATATTATCAGCAATATGTTGTTTTCTTTTATCAAGAAATTTTGCGAATGCTTTTTTAATGTATTCTTTATTTCCTTTAGGTTTGCGTAACCCTTTCATAGCTACACCTTGACAGTAAAACATTTTATTATCAGATTTACAAGACAATGTAGGCTTGCAAAAATCTAATTCAAAATCTTGACCTTCATCACATAACATAATAGTATTATGGAACACATCATTTTGTATAATGCCATTATGATGTTGTTTAATGTGTTCGGCATCGGTTAATGCAGTTGATAAGAATACTGCCCCTAATGCACCTTTACTGACTTTAATATATTGATTAGGGAATTTTTCTGCAAACATTACAGATAACTCATTTGCTAACTCTAATTTTGCATTCATGCTTAATTCAGTAGTATTCATTACATTCACCTTATGGTTTGTTTGTGTATGTGCTTATTATATATGAATAATAAGCACAATACAAGCTTTTATTTAATAAATAATAAAAAGAATTTTCAATTATTTTTCAAAACAGTAATTAAAGGGGTATTTTAAAATTCTATCAAAAAATATTCTAACCATATTGTCATTATAGACGACTATTGTTATGTCATTAATTAATTCATGTTTACACAATCCGCATTAAGGTGTTTTACTAACATGGGTAAAAATTTACTAAATCTTTAATTGATAAATTTTGAACGTATGGGTATAAATTACTAGATTCACTTATCTTGACGTACCCGTTAAATCTCTGTCTTGAAAGACAGAGATTTACAGCAGATTATGATAATACCCCCGACATAATTAAAATTAATGGAGTGAATATTAACATTGAGAAAATCCACATAGATAAAATTTGTTTCATATTAGCATCACCCTTGTTTGTGTATGTGCTTATTATATATGAATAATAAGCACAATACAAGCTTTTAATTATTTTATTTTTCTAAATAATTTTTAATATCTTCATCTGTTACTTCGCCAATTGAATAGCTTGTTGACGAGTATCCGTTTGCTGCACTATTATTTACGGCTTTGTTGATATTAGATACAAGGCTTGTAATGCTTTTAATTTGAGACGGTGACTTAATCTTAGAGTTACCTTTTTCATCTTCATAACTTTTACCTGTTTCTAGTGTATAGCTATGGTATTGTATTAAATTTTCTAATGTATCTACTGTTGTGTAGGTGCTAATACCTCTTTTGCGAATAATTTTAAAAAGTTTAATTTTATTAGCCATGTCGTGTTACCTGCTAGTTAGTGTATGTGCTTATTATATATGAATAATAAGCACAATACAAGCTTTTAAATAGGAAAATATTCGTATTCGTGTATGACTTCAAGTAATTCGCCATATGTTTGACCTTCACGGCCATAACTGACATACTCAGCAATACTATCACCGAAAAACTCTATACAAATATATTCTATATAAACTTGACTGTAATTGGGAGTAATGCCTAAAGAATTAATATATAATCCAATAGCACAATTAGTCCACCCTTTAGAATTATCTATTAAATAATCTTCACCATTATTTTTTACTATATCAATAACGAATTGTTTAAATCCGCCTAATGAAAAACCTGCCTCAGTTAATTCAGTAATTAATTTATCTGTTAATTTGCTAGTGACTGACATAATGTTTACCTACTGGTTTGTTTGTGTATGTGCTTATTATACATTAATAATAAGCACAATACAAGCTTTTATTTGTAACTAAATGTAATTGCTTGTTAATCAACTCGACTTTGAGCGTAAAATTCAACTCCCAATTCATTAGTTAAAATTTTAGCAAAAACTTTTGCTCCTTCAAGATTACAATCAATGTTTTGAACACCAATTGACCCAGGTCCCCAATAGTCTAATCCACCACCCCAATGTTTATCAAACCCTGCCACTTTTAATTGTTTTGCTAATTTACTACCACCGTGAATTTTAACAACAACCCAAGCAAACCCACAAGTATATTTGTCCGTACCACCTAATACATCTTGTAAGTATTTTTGTTGTGCAATTTTAGCCTCATTTAACGCATTTTTTACAGCTTCATTAATTTGGTCTTGTGTAAATTTGGACATGATATTCACCTTGATGGTTTGTTTGTGTATGTGCTTATTATACATTAATAATAAGCACAATACAAGCTTTTATTTTAGTGATTGAGGTAATATTTTGTTACCACTTTACCTGTATATTTGCAATAGTATGTTCTTGTGAAACATACACCATTTTCAATTGCTTTAGCTCCTCCCAAATAAAAATAATGTTCATATCGTATTTCGGTCATGGTATAGTCCTCAGTTTTAATATGTGTTAATTATAACATTATACAGTATTAAACACAAGCTTTTATTTTATAAACTTATATAATTCTGAATATATGTTTTTAATAAACTTAGAATACATATATTTAAATTGGCATGGCGTATTATTAGAGTGATATTCTCTACAAAAATATATTCTTACTTCACTGCTACTATATGCGACAATGGTTATATCATTAATATGGTCATAAAAGCAATAGCCTTACATATAATCTTTTAATTCTATATTAATTACTTTTTGTAATTCTGTATTACGGATAAGAATATCCTTTTTTTCTTCACTTACTGAATTTTTAATTTGCAAATTATTATCTTCGCAAATTTCAATAATAGCATTTACATAAGAATTTAACTCTTGATGGGTGCTATTAATAGCAGTAAGAACCTTATCAATATTGCGTTTATAGCCCATTCCGTCAGATAAGAACCGACTAAAGTTGCCCTCACTCATACCAATACTGATACTAATACTACGGGCTGTAATGTTATTTTTAGCAGCAATACAACGGATTGCTTCACCTGTAATCATAGATGCTGTAACATATAATTTAAACATAATATACCTCTATATGTAACTAATTGTAACTTTAATCGAAAAAATTAATTATTGGCTTTATATCAGGTCCTACTTGAATGTCTAAACTATTTCTATAATGTATATAAAATATTTGTTTAGATTCCCCTGAGAATTTTCTAAAAATGACACCATTATATGTAAGAAAATTTTTAACTACATTTCGAGGTATTTTAAAATATTTTACAAATTCATCTATTTTTTTTAATTTAGAAAATCTATTTATATTTAAAACTACTTCCTCACAACCAAATGATTGTTTTAAATGCTTATTTATAAAATCTTTTCCGTTTTTATCATAAATAAATGCTATTCCATTAGCATAATACCTCATATACTCTCCTTAGTATTTTTTGGTTTTAGGTTTCCCCTTTGAACGTGAGACAGGGATATAAATATGCTCTTTAATACTCATACACACCTCGCTTTAAATTAGCCTTATTAACCGAGCGACTATTTTTTTGAGTACATTCATGACGACCACCTTTTTTCATTAAAGGGTTTAATACGATAGTATTACGTGGACGAGCTAATAATTTAGTGTGTTTCATGTTTCTATCTCGCTGTTGTTTCTGTATATGAGCATTATAAAATAAAAGCTAACATATAGCAAGCTTTTATTTTAATTATTTTCTATACATTAAGAATAATTGGTTTAAAAATAACAACTACATCACCTGTTGAAATATTAATAAACGAGCTAACAAAAGTTAAATTAGTCATATCAGGCATAGTAATATTATTTTTTTCGCAAATTTCAATAATTTCGGTAATACTATTAATTTCAACGGCAGTCATCATATTATAAGATATAATATCAGCACAAAATCCTAAAACTTTATGTTGTTTGCCATTGATAAATTTACAGGGTATTAATCTTCTTAAATTTTGACGATTAGTTGCGATTACATATTGCATGATATTACACTCTTTATTAATGATGTGGTTATTATATAACAATAATAACCACAATACAAGCTTTTATTTAAATAATTTTAAAAATATTTCGATTATTTTTTAAATAAAATTTGTAGATTGGATTACGAGGACATGAATATGCGTCCGCTATGACAGTTACACCTAAATCAAGTTGCATACAAGCTTGAAGTAAACATTCTTCACGAATACGAGAAACATCTTTATAATCACAGCCATAGTCTGTATCATCATCGTTAAATAATTCATCCGCATATAATTCAACTTCTGCAATTAAATCATCTAATTTAGAAAAATCATTTTCTAAATTTTCTTGAAAATTAGATAAAGATAATAAATTAAATTCAACTTTTACTGTTTGGTATGCTGCAACATTAGATACTAACATATATAATTCCTAATACATTTATTTTGCTATGTGCTTATTATACATTAATAATAAGCACTATGCAAGCTTTTTACAAGCTTTTAATATAAATTTTTTATCATTATTACCAGTGACGTTATACGTGCAATCATTTAAGTATTCTAAAAATTTTTCAATTTTTGTTGGGATTTTTTTAGGAATTTTGCGTTTTAAATATTCTTTTTGTACATTGTACGCATGTGTAATAGTGTGTATGAATAAAGATGTTAATTCGACCATAGTGCCTATAAATTCTTCAGCATTAACACCGTTACGTACACAAATAATAGTATATAGCATAATAATACCTTTTAATATTTTATGAACATAATAATAAAGATGACTATTGAATACAATCATCAATTTTTACGCTTGTCTGAGTAATGTGTAAAAATATTGTGTTTATTTTTAAACGATTGAATAACAGGTGTATGAATTGTATGAGACATGATTAATACCTACTAATGTTTGTATGAGAGTATTTTACACTTATTTTTTTAATGTTGCAAGTTTTTATCATTCACTCCGAAAGACCCCTCGCTTTAGAGAGGGGAGGATGTCAAATGTAAACGTTTGTAACATTAAATGTTGGTTTATTAAAAAATTCAAAATCCATATAAGGGTATGTAAAATTTTCATAATTAGAAAATGTTGTTGCATTATCAATAATATCATCCCATGATAAATTAAAAATAGAATCGTGGTAATATAAACCAGTATCTTGTAAGATTAGTGAATTAAATAAATTTCTTAATCCAATAGCACCAATAGGGCAACTAACCCAAATATATTTAAACGTTAAATTTCCTCTAAAATATGAGGGAATAATAATATCAGTAAAGTGATAACAAGACATTTTTTCTAATGTTTTAGATAAGTCTTCGGTAATAGCTAAGATAACATTTTGCTTTGCGAATAGTTCTAATAATTTAATACCACCTCTCATAGTACGAGGTGCAAAATGTGAAGGCACATAATAACCATTAGCTTTATGACCTAAAATAAAGCCTAATTTATAGTTGCCGAATATAAACATATCATATTCATCAAAATTATAAACAAAGTGACTTACAAAGTTTTCATATGATAATTGGCTACCTGGTCTTCTTTTACACATTGCATTAGAATACCATTGATATACATGACGTAAACCACTTTTTTCTAATTTAGACTTAAACATAAGAAGACCCTAAAATGTTCGTATAAATGTATTATAATATAAAAGCTTGCTATATGCAAGCTTTTTATTACTACTCACTGTAAAGACATTTAAAGTATGGAGCTAGTTCAATAATTTCATATACTTCATAGTTTTGAATATAAAACATATTTAACATTGATTTTATATTTTTTTCTGTGCGAGGTAAATCAATTTCATCTAGCACATTTTCTGCTAATAATGTGTATGATAATTCACGTAATTCTTTTTCTAATTCACAACTTCTTTTATACTCAGATTCATTAATATATACCCGTTCCACTAATTTGCTTTGTTTTCCTGCTTCAGGTTTTGTATTAAACATTCCTAATACATTACCATTTTTATAAGCATAATACTTATACTCTTTTTCTACGGGTGTAAATTTATTAGCTTTATAAACAGCATCAAAAATTTCTTGAATTTTTAAACTACTTGTATCAGGTTTAACAATGTTGCTCATAATTAAATCTCTATAAGATGTTGATTCTATAATGTATTATAATATAAAAGCTTGCATATAGCAAGCTTTTATTCGTTTTAAATAATATACTCTTTCCAGTTTTCTAAATAATAGAGTATATTTTCACCCTTATTAAAAAATAGTTTTGTGCTTTCTGTACTACAACATTGATTATTAAATACTACTAATATAGGTTCAATATCAAACCTTCTACTAAATAATTTATAACAATGCTCATTACTATATGGTGTTGTTTCACAGTTTTCAGTAGCAAACGTTTCAGCATCATCGGAAAATTCATCATCATTTAGAAAATAATTTAGTGCTAAATTATACATATAATTTTTTAAGTGTTGCATAATAACCTCTTGATGTAGCACAGTTATTGTTGATATAAGTATTATAATATAAAAGCTTGCATATAGCAAGCTTTTTATCACTTTAATAGACTAATCTATATTTTTCAATTGCGGTAATTTTATATTCAATCAAGTAACCGTCTTTAGTTTCAAATGTAGCATTACCATTCCGAATTACTAATTCTTTATGGTTGTTATCATCTTGACATCCACTCCTCTCTAAAGAAAGGAGATTCCCACTATTGGACGCTCATGTCCGAGCGCAAGAATGTTCTTTGCAGCATTAATGTCACGGTACTGCACTGTTCCACAGTGCAGACAAGACCATTCTCTTATTCGCAAACCTGTTCTACCCTTCGGACTACTTGTTCCAATAGTGGAACAGCACGAACAAGTTACGGAGGAATACTTTTCATTTACTATTTTGAACAACACTTTTGCGTACTCGCATTTATATCGAAGTATTGTTCTGACTAATATATTATCACTAATTTATCAGATTGTCAACGCATATATGCACATAATCTGACAATTTGTGATATATATTTAGTACAGTTTAAGCCTTATATCCTCGTCATAAATGACGAGGTTTTACGGCTTGGTTGATAAAAGCTTGATGTTTCTTTGACATTTAATTCCATTTCGTGTTGTGCATCAGATTGATACTCAAAAATATCAATAACCCCGCCGTCCAATACACCTTCTGATAACGAAAAAGAACTGTATGATAAAATATAAACTGACATAATAATTCCTCGTGAAGTAACTTTGTGTGTTAATTATAGCTTGTTAATTTTATTTTAACAAGCTTTTAATTGTAACAAAATATTAATATGATAATACAGTATATGTATTACCATTTAAACGTATTTTGTAATCAATTTGACCTCCACCCAACTTAATATTGCATCTTCAATAATTGCATCAAAATCAATCCAAACTGAAGGAATTACACTTAAATCAATATCCCTTTCCTCTTTAGCAAATTTAATTGCTAAATCATAATCACTACCATCAAATAATTCAACCTTTCTATCAATATCTTGTTGTAGATAAACATTTAAACATAAGGCGGGAGATAGTTCTTTATTAGTAATAGATTTTACCCATTCATCATCTTTTTTATGTTTAATGGCATATTCATTTAACAAGTCATAAAAGTCTAAATCATAATCAAAGCATAATAAAGTAATCATTTTATGTTTCCTCTCAAAAAGTTATACAATAATTATAGCTTGCTAAACCATTTTTAACAAGCTTTTATTAGTAACTAAATGTTACATTAATCCTTGTTCTTGAGCGGCAGCAAAAATAATTTCATCCATTTTTGGTTCAATAATTTTGTATAAATTACTAGCGTACTGACCTGCTCCATATCTATAGTTATTTGCAGCAATTTTAAAAATACGATTAAAAGAGCGAATACGATTCCACAACCCATTATTATATAAATCATAATACGCATTTACTGCAATACGATAACGCTCTAATTGCTTATTTTTAGTACCTTTTACTTTACCCTGAGTAGGCTTAATTAATTCAAGCTTGTCTGCTAACGACTGATATGTACCATTTCCGCCCCAATATGATTGCTGTAATTTTGACATGATGATTCCTCGTGAAGTAACTTTGTGTGTTAATTATAGCTTGTTAATTTTATTTTAACAAGCTTTTATTTGTAACTTAATGTTACTTTAGTTCTTTAGCTTTTTCAAAATCTTCTAACTTACATACTACAATTAGGACTTTACCATCAGGAGTATTAGGGGAATATTGAGCAAGTTTAACCCAATCAGTATCAGGAAATACTGCTCCGCAACCCCATGTTGCTGATGATTTACTATCAATCAGGCCTTTGATTTGTTGATGGTTATCAACACTGATAAATTCTTCACCTTTATTACCAAACATAGCAACTAATTTAATAAATTTCATATTTAAGTCCTCTGTATGCTTTAGAATATGTGTACATTATACAATATTTTAAATAAAATTAAAGCTTTTATATGTAACTGTTTGTAAGTATATCGCAATTAAAAAAAGCTTGCATTTAAAATATATTTTTGGTATAATTAATTTAGCAACAGTACATGGGGGAGACAAACACGGGAGGACCCTGTAATTTTTACAAACAAAAATAAAAACGGTATTAATACCGTTTTTATTTTTCATTAATCAATTATCTCAAAATCCAAGTCATCGGAGACTTCACCTGTAAATGTATTTTTACAATTTACATATAAATCACCTGTTTTATTTTTATGTATGCTAAACTCAGTTAGTTGATATGTTCCAATTACTGTTGAAATTTCATTAATAAATTCAGGAATATTAAATTCCAAAAATTTACAGATATTATCAGTAATATTAAAACAGTATTTATCCTCTTGCGGCGTGTATATACTAATCATGTGTTATTCTCTAATAATAAAGTTATATTAATATATCAAAAAAGCCTGCATAAAGCAAGCTTTTTTTATAATTTAATAAGGTATTTCCTCCCGCTCTACATAAGAATACCGATACACCATCTCATTATTAGTTTGTAATGGTACAAGAAAGTCACCCACAACAATGTGCCATTTTTCATCAGTAAAAACATATATATACTGTGTATCAGCATCGTTAATTGCATCATACAAATTTTTAAATGTTTTAGTGTTATATTTTTCACTTACAACACCATCTTGAAAAAAGAATCTGCTTTTTTCTATCGTCTCTTTTAAAGAATGTATAGCACCCAAACTAATTATTTTTAATAAACTATCAATACTATTGTAAAAAGTAACTAGCATTGTACCTACATTATTTAAGCCTCCGTCCCAATGACAAAACTGTGAAGTTACTTTATTATCATGGGATACAATAATAGTTGAATGTGTGGACATTTTAATTTACCTCATTAGTTTGGTATATGATTATTATACATGAATAATAATCATTTTACAAGCTTTTATTCAAAATTAATCACTACAAGGTCTAATTTTTGCTGATAATGGATTAAACCCAACAGGTGTTAAATCAAACTGTTCAAGTTTATTGATAAAATCATTATCATCACTTAAAATTTCAAAATCACTTTCTTTAACAAAATGGGTTAGAATATAATCATGCCACATATCTTCCTCTAATAATAATTCTTGACCAATAATACTATCAATTTCATCTTGACTAGCAATAAATTTTCCAGTAAATCCGTTTGCATTAAAAGACCAAAGATAACGATTCATAATAACCTCTACACTATGTTTATTATGTTTAAAATTATAGCTTGCTAAGTGTATTTTAGCAAGCTTTTATTTGTAACTGGTTAGTAACTAAATATTTTGTAAAAATATCTTCTCGGCTTTTTTTCTACTTGTACCGTGTGCAGGAAAGCCGATGATATAATCACGTGAAGGTTTTTGGCAAATAGCGCAATGTTGACAAGTAATACTTTCATTATAAGTAGCAGGGCATTTTACTACCCGTACTCCATTAGGTGTATATGTTACTTTATCTGCAACAATAGGTAATAAGGTAACTACAGGTCCTACATTCATGCTAAAATATTCATCAGCTTGTGATAATGTTTCTGCTGATATATTAATGGTAAACCCTTCTTTATTAGATTGACTAATTAAACGTGAATTATGCTCATTAGGAACATGGTGAGTATAAGTAAAGCCACGTTTACCTTTATTTGCTTTGATAATATCTTGTAAATCAGATTCGATAATATTACCATTTTCTTGTGTTAAATCGCCCGCTTCATTATGTCGCCATAATGTTAATTTAGGTAATTTGCGGATAGCATTGATTAAGTCATTAAACATAAATCCTTTTTCCAAGTCTTTTTTCCATGCAATACCTAATCTAAATTGTTCCGCATAGCAACCATTGCCCTTTAACGAGCAAGTATCGGGGCAATTATCTTGCGGTGAACGTGTAACAGGCATTTTACCTAATTTTGTATTACCAGTTAAGCGAAAATTATACATAGCGTTTACCTTTAATCATTAATCACGTTATGATGCTATTATAATTTAAATAAAAAACTTATGCAAGCTTTTATTTAAATTTAATTGTTATCAGATTGTAACTATGTTACAAAGTAGTTACATACAAATTGCAGGTACCTCCTATGTTTGTCTCCCTCAAGTACTGCTGCTAAAATAATTATAACAAAAATACATTTTAAATGCAAGCTTTTATTTAGTTTATCTCATTAATTATTCAATATTAAAAATTATCATCTATCAATTATAGACGTGCTATTTTGCGTTTTAAACTATAGTAAAGTAAAACAATATATTTATACATAAATGCTAATATAAAGCGTTAAAACGCAAAATAGCACGTCTATAATTGATTTTAAGTATTAAAATATAATTTTATTAATTATTTTGTGATAATAAAAAGAAAAATAGACGACTTTAAAAATTGCTACAATCATAAAAAAGACTTGCTAAAAAGCAAGTCTTTTCAATCAAGACTTTAATCTAAGTACAAAGTAAACGTACAAAAATTAGAGTGTATATCATAGTCTATCGTCAACTTTTTATGGCTTGTTTTAGATACTACTTTTTTATCTAATTTAGTGGCGTATTTTTCAATAATACTATAAACATCTCGAACCATATCTAAACTGTTTTTTATATTACTACCAACTTGCAGTTGGCGTATATAATAACGGTTTGTATGGTCATACTTAAAACGAGCCATATTTATTTTACCACTTCGATTTTGATAAAAGTTGCCGCCAATAGGGACTTGTTTATCATCTGTTTCAAGATACATATTTTCTCTATGGTATTTATGCAACATTAACAATACGTTTTTAACAGCGACATTAGTCAATACGAATGTCTTTTTGTTAGATTTATACCAATCTACCATAATAATCACCATTTTGGTTTGTTTGTTGATGAAACTATTATAACTAAATTAAAAAATAAATACAAGCTTTTATTTATCTAAATTGTTATCAGATTGTAACTTTAATGCAATTAAGTTTACAATTCAGTTACATACAAATTGCAGGCTCCGCCTGTGATTGTCTCCCTCATGTTCTGCTGCTAAATTAATTATATCAAAAATATAAACAAAAAGCAAGCTTTTATTTTATAAAACGTTAATCGGTTAACCGATTAACGTTTAAATCTAAAATCATTCATGCGTAATGAATTGGGAGTGGGTTTAGTTTGTATAATATCAATATTAGGATTTAATGGTTCACCAGCCTTCAATAAATGTACTCTACGTATAGCAGCACATTTTTTTGAACATGATAATCCCCATCCTCTAGTAAGGTTTGACATATATTGTGTATAATGTTTACCACAATGACAAACCATTACAATTCTATCAACTTTTTTGCTCAAGTGCAACTCACATTTTGAATGAAAATAAAATAATTATTACCAGTTTTCTTGCTGATTGACTTATATAATGTTCCTCCTAAATTTAATACCTTACTAATTAAATTAGCAGGAATATCTAAAATTTGAGATAAACCATCTAAATTTAGGTGTGGATTTTCTTTACGGACTTTAATTAAAGTCATGTTGTTTAATACAACATCACCTGTAATTTGATTACTTAAATTTGAGCCAATGTAAACTCCTCCGCTACTAAAACAATTAAGCTGTACTTTTTTAGTAGATTTACATTGTTCGTTGTCATGTGTTAACATTTTATGTGCCTTTGAATAATAACTTTGTGTGTTAATTATAGCTTGCTAAGTGTATTTTAGCAAGCTTTTTTTAATTAAATTGGTAAATTAGTAATTACATACCAATAACCGTTATAAATTGCTCCTTGAAAAGTGAACACTTCTTGGTTAAAGTTAGTGCTAGTGCCTTCATCAAAGGTATCGTCTACAAATTGTTCCCAATCATCCGCAGTATAGATGGTAGAGCCTTCATCGGCATATTCGTTAAAAAAGTCTTGAATATCACCAAGAAATACATTTTGTAATGTGATTTCACTACATGCTGAGTGGTTAGTAAATAATAATTTCATATTAACCTCGATTTAAACTATGTGTAACTTTGTGTGTTAATTATAGCTTGCTAAGTGTATTTTAGCAAGCTTTTCTTTGTAACTAAATGTTAATTAACATACATATAATCATGTTGTTGATTAATGGGAATTAAATAATTTCTTACGTGTACGTGCCAATTATTATTAGTGAACACATAGATAAATGCAATCATATCACCCGCACTTTCAATTGCATCAGATAAATTAGCGTGAATTACAGTATTACAATCTTTTTCTTTACGGTCTCTTTTGTATGAAATACAATGACCTTCTACAGGCGTATTAAATGTGTGACCTTTTGGCTTAGTACAATTAGGAGCTAATACTGATAATGCGCCTAATTTGCGTAATTTAATTAATTTTTCAGAAGTTGTATAGTGTGTAGCTAGAGTATTACCCACACCATTCAAACCACCGTCCCAGTGACAGTATTGTGATGTTACAGTATTATCAGTATCAACAATAATTAAAGAACGTGTTGCCATGATATAAACCTCTATATAATTACTTTGTGTGTTAATTATAGCTTGCTAATATTTTATTAGCAAGCTTTTAATTGTAACTAAATGTTAATCTATAGTAGCGTCAAATCCCTCATTATCTCGTATATTAGCAGTTAAAATATCAAAATTATTTGGTGATAATAATTTAAAATCGTTAATAGACGATATTAAATTATCATCATTAGTTAATAGTTTAATATCACTATTACTAACCCAATGTGTGATTAAATTTTCGTCACCGTCATCATATAAAACAATTTCTTTACCAATAAGATTAATAACTATCTCATGGTCAGCCACAAAATTGCAATTATAACCTGAACCATTAAAATTATATAAACCTAACATAGTGTGCTACTCTGATAATTACTTTGTGTGTTAATTATAGCTTGCTAATATTTTATTAGCAAGCTTTTAAATGTAACTAAATGTAAGTATAATCAACTTTATTTGATAACGGAATCAAATAACCGTTTAAATGTACATTCCATTTATTATCAGTATAAACATAAATAAATGCAATCATCTCACCTGCTGAGTTTATAGCATCCTCAATTGATTTATGTTCAATTGAATCTACGTCAGTTTCTTTACGGTCTCGTTTATATGCAACAGTATAACCTTCTATTGGTGCATCAAATGTATGTCCTTTAGGTTTTGTGCAATTTTTTTCTAAAAATGAAATATCACCTAAAGCTCTTAATTTTTTTATTTTATTTTTTGACATATAATGACGAGACAACATTTTGCCGTTGTCATTCAATCCGCCGTCAAAGTGACAATATTGTGAAGTCACTGTATTATCTAAATCAATAATAATTAAAGAACGTGTTGCCATGATATAATCCTCTATATAATTACTTTGTGTGTTAATTATAGCTTGCTAATATTTTATTAGCAAGCTTTTAAATGTAACTAAATGTTAAAGAGTTTTACCTAACACTCTTGAGAAAAAATCGTCAAAGTTTGCTTTGCCGTTGCGAACATCATAAAATAACTGTGTTACTTCCGCATATAATTCAGTTTTTTGTTTCACCCTTTCATCGTTGGCAATATCACCCAAAACATTAAATGTTAATTCACCAAAAGCGGGTTCAAAAATATCATCTATAATACCTAAACTTGAGATATTTAGAACCCGTAAAGCTTCACTTGCAGTATCAACTAATAAAGAGCAGGTTTTAGGGTCTACTGATTGGCTGTTTAACTCATTAATAGTGGTATGTAAAATTTCTGACGCTGAATCAATACGCATAGTGATTAACCTTTTATAATTACTTTGTGTGTTAATTATAGCTTGCTAAATCTATAATAGCAAGCTTTTAATTGTAAATGAATGTTAATCTGTTTCAGTGACTAAAATTTTATATTTACTATTAAATACAATAACTTGGTAATTATTGCGTATAACATTTAATGTTAAATAGTCATACAAGGCTACAATTGAATATGTACTTACAGACAGCGTAGTAGGCTTATGGCGTTTAGTTTTTTGTAAAGTTATACGCCAAATACCTCCGTCACTAATTTTAGATAATTCATCATTAGCAGGAGTTAAAAATTCAAAGTCATTTTCATCCTTAACCATGAACCATTTACTTTGATTGTCACTATCTACTTGTAAATTAATCATATTATCATGTATAAGAAAACTAAACATTTTTATTCCTCTTTAAAATTTATGATTTATTATAAATTATAAGCTTTTATTTGTCAAATGAAAAAAGGTCATTAAGACCTTTTTTTCCATTTAAATTTAATTATTTTAAAATTTCGTCTAAAATTTCGTTAAGGGTTTGTGATAAATCAACGCCTAATGATTTAGCAACATCATAACGTAAACCTTTATATAAGTAAAATCCCTTAGTGTTTAATTTACGTTGGGCACCTTTTTTCTCATGCGGGTTATAGCTACTAACGTGTAACCAATTATTACCACTTTTTAAATATTTTTTATTATCTAACCAAAAAAATGTACTGTGTGGGCAGCCGTATAACACTTGTGTATTTGCATGATTACGTGCTTTAATTTCTTTGTCTGTAATAGTAACATTACCTTCTGCATCAGGTGTTGCAAAATCACCACTAGTTTTTAATAAAATAGCAAGTGTATCATTTTGATAGACGATATTATCACCGATTAATTGTGCCAATTCGTGACACTTTAATTTAGTAATAGTTTCAGGACGACTAAACCCTAAACTTTCTAATTTTTGTTGGCATACTTTTTTGACAGTTGCTTTAATTGTTGAAATATTTAAACCTTCTGCCGATGCTTTTGCTAATAATGACATGATATATACTTTTTTAAAATTTATGAAAACAAGTGATTATCGTTTTACTATACAATAATCAAAACAGGTTGGATTACCAGTTACCCATAATGACTCTCCGTTTACTGTTAATCTTTGCTATGTGTTAAATTATATATTAATTTAATTTAAGTATCAATATGTTAAATGTAACATATTGTAATTTAACTATCGTGTTGACATCCTCTCCTCTCTAAAGCGAGGGGTCTTTCGGAGTGAATGATAAATTTTATTTGTTTAAATTTATAACTATAATATAATAGTTAAGTTTGAATATAATGTTGTAACGTCAGGTGTTGCATAATCTAAACAAGTTTTATTATTTGCTAATTTTAATTGACATACCCCTAAGCAATTTTCTTCTATAATTTTTTTTGATTTTAATAAAATACTATTATAACTTTCCCAAAGATTAATGTTATCATCCATATAAATTAATAAACTTTCTGAAGGCACTTGTTGACTAATACGAACATTAATTACAGTATCACTAATACTATAATTAATATCTATTGCAGATGATAAATTAATTTCAGCCAAAATATTAGATAAAATGTCAGTTAGCATGATATAAGCCCCTAAGTAATTTATACTTATATAGTAAAGAAAAAGCTTGTTTTTAACAAGCTTTTAATTGTAACTAAATGTTAATTTTCAATAGATTCTAAAAATTCTAGTGCTTTTAAAACATTTCGAGGGTTTTTAGATAAAAGTTTATAAAATAACTCTTTTGCCTTGTCGCATAATTCCATATTTTCAGGCGTATATTCGTTATTATTCATTAATCCTGAACGATAAAATATAGTTGTTTCTAAGTCAATTTCATCAAAACTAATTTGATATGTTTCACCCGTTTCTTCACCTTGACCTAACACATATTTTTCATCTGACATTATCGCAACAATTTGGATTGCCTCACAACCATCTAAAATGAGGGTAGTAGCATTAGCTAAGATATTAGTTAAAGTTGACATGATATATTCTCTTGTTAAGTTAGTGTGATAATAATATATTAAAAGCTTGTTAAAAACAAGCTTTTAATTGTAAATGTTTTTAAGAAGCATCAGTTACTAAAATATTAGTAGTATCATTACTAATAAAGACTTGATAATTTTTTGTAATTAAATCCATGCTAACATAATCCAAAATTCCGTATAAAGATTTTGATGTAACTTTCTCTTTAATTAGACCACTATTTTTTGTAACTCGCTTAGTAATAACCCAATCCGAACCATTATCAAGTAAGTGAAATTTACTAGAGGCTGGTTCAAGATACTCATTACTGTCTTTATCGACCATCATAAACCATGATTTACGATTATGCTCTAATTGTAAATTTAATAAATTGTCTATTACTAAAAAATTGCTCATAGCTTGGTCACACCTAGAATAATTACTTTGTGTGTTTATTATAATAAAAAAGCTTGCATTACGCAAGCTTTTTTATTAGTTATTTTAAAATTTCGTCTTTTAATTTATTGTTCTACTGTAACTTCATCAATAAAGTATTCAGTATAACAATTATTGGGTAACATAACTTTAGTTGTCATTGGGTCAATATCAATTGAATATGCCTCATTCTCAGAATACATACCAATTTCTTCATTAACATTTTTGCACATAGTATCATATGCTGTTTTTTGACATCTTCTCCTCTCTAAAGAAAGGGGATTCCCACTGTTGGACGCTCATGTCCGAGCGCAAGAATGTTCTTTGCGGCATTAATGTCACGGTCATGCACTGTTCCACAGTGCAGACAAGACCATTCTCTTATTCGCAAACCTGTTCTACACTTCGGACTATTGGGTCCTATCAGACCACAACTCGAACAGACTTGGGAGGAATATTTTTCGTTTACTATTTTAAACAATACTTTTGCGTTCTCGCATTTATATCGAAGCATTGTTCTGAAAGCTGACCATGCAGCATCGTGTACAGATTTAGCAAGAGTTGTCTTTGACAACGATTTTGCATTAACGTTACCAACGAATATAGCAGAGTGTTCTTTCACTAATTTGCTAG
>JACCDG010244008.1_pt1 | contig 20551 bp, 18 predicted proteins | sample 7442471 | NCBI WGS metagenome assembly JACCDG01 (sample SAMN15323444, study PRJNA562643) | freshwater metagenome | isolation source: river surface water | place: USA:Blue River Watershed | collected 2017-08-17 | reverse complement strand
GCTACATGGCCGCCTTGCTGGCCGCGCGCGCCGCGTCGGTGATCACCCTGGAGATCGATCCCGCCTTGGCCCGCATGGCCCGCGAGAACCTGGCACGCGCCGGCGTGATGAACGCGCAGGTGCTCGAGGCCGACGGCGCCCAGGGCCTGCCCGCCCAGGGGCCGTTCGATGTGATCGTGCTCAGTGGATCGGTGGCCCAAGTGCCCCAGACCCTGCTGTCGCAGCTGCGCGTGGGCGGTCGGCTGGTGGCCATCGTCGGCAGCGATCCGGTGATGCGTGCCACGCGGGTGACCCGCACCGGCGAGGCCACCTGGACCACCGAGCAGCGCTGGGACACGCTGGCGCCGCGCCTGCAGCATTTCCCCGAGCCTTCGCGCTTCGTGTTCTGACCCGCACGCCCCGCCAAGCGCCACGCCCATGATCGACCAGGTTCGCCCCTCGCACCTGTCTGACTGGCTGCAGCAGCACGCCGGCGAGCAGCCGGTGGTGCTGGACGTGCGCGACCCCCTGGAGCTGACCATGGCCCGGGTAGCCGCCGAGGGCTTCGAGCTGGTGCACATCCCCATGAACGAGCTGCCCGCGCGCCTGGGCGAGCTCGATCCCCAGCGCCCGCTGGCCTGCTTGTGCCACCATGGCGTGCGCAGCCAGCGGGTGGCGATGTTCCTGGCGCACAACGGCTTTGAGCGGGTGGTGAATATCGCCGGCGGTATCGACGCCTGGTCCATGGAGCGCGACCCGAGCGTCGCCCAGTACTAGAAACCCTTCGGGCAAACACGAGAAAGACGACCCATGAAATCGTTGCTGCGCCCCACGCTGCGCCTGCTGCCCCTGTCGCTGGCCGCTGCGTTCGCCGCCTTGCCTGCCCAGGCCCAAAGCCTGCTCGATCTGTACGAAGCCGCGCGCGGACACGATGCCGCCTACCAGTCGGCACGCGCCACCTTCGAGGCGGCGCGGCATCGGGCCGAGCAGGCCCGCGCCGGCTTGCTGCCCTCGGCCAGCCTCACCAGTACCCGCAGCGAGACCCAACTGGACACCCGCACCACCAGCAGCACCCAGCGCGGTTTCGGCACGGGCAACGCGTCGCTCAGCGTGACGCAGCCCCTGTACCGTCCCGCCAACACCGCGGCCTACGAGCAGGGCAAGCGTCAGGCGGACGCGGCGCAGGCCCAGCTAACGGCCGCGAGCCAGGATCTGATCATTCGGGTCAGCCAGGCGTACTTCGACGTTCTGTCGGCGCAGGACACCCTGGCCTTCGTGCGCGCCCAGAAGGCCGCCGTGAGCGAGCAGCTGGCGTCGGCGCGCCGCAACTTCGAGGTCGGTACGGCCACCATCACCGACACCCGCGAGGCGCAAGCACGCTTTGACCTGGTGCTGGCACAAGAAATCGCCGCTGAAAACGACCTGCGCGTGCGCCAGCTGGCGCTGGACACCGTGACCGGCCGCACCGACGCCAAGCCCCTGCCTCTGGCTGCGCCGCTGGCACTGCCTGCGCCCGAGCCGAGCGATGTCAACACCTGGGTGCAGCAGGCCGAGGCGGTCAGCCCCTCGATCCAGCAGGCGCGGCTGGGTCTGGACGTGGCCAAGCTGGAAACCGAGAAGGCGAAGGCGGGTCACCTGCCGACCGTGGACTTGAGTGCCAGCCACGGCTACAGCCGCAACATGGCGGGCACCTCGGTGTCGTCCACTGACTCACGCGTTTCGTCCTCCCAATTGGGCGTGACGCTCACCGTGCCGCTGTTCGCCGGCTTTGCCACGCAAAACCGCATTCGCGAAACGCTGTCGCTGGAGGACAAGGCGAGGGCTGACCTGGACAACGCCCGCCGCACGGTGGCCCAGGCCACGCGCACGGCCTTCCTGGGGCTGGTCTCGGGCGCGGGTCAGGTGCGCGCGCTAGAGGCCGCCGAAGCCTCGAGCCAAAGCGCACTGGATGCCAACCGACTGGGCTACCAGGTGGGCGTGCGCATCAACATCGACGTGCTCAATGCCCAGAGCCAGCTGTTCCAGACCAAGCGGGACCTGGCCGTGGCCCGCTACAACCTGTTGCTGGGCCACCTGAAGCTGCGCCAGGCCAGCGGCACGCTCAAGGCCGAGGACCTGGCGCCGATCAACGGGCTGCTGGCGACGCGCTGAGGCCGGCTTTCGTCGCGGCCTTGGTCTCGACCTTCGTCGCGGCGCCGGTGCCGGCCTGCCCGGCGCCGTCCGCGGCCGCCAGCGCCCCCGCCAGGTCCTTGCGCCATCCCGTGAGCAGGCCACGCAGCCGCGAGCGCAGGTAGGCATCGCAGGGCATCTCCGGCAGTGCCTGCAGTTCCTGCTCGACCAGCGCCAGCCGCCGGGCCAGCAGGTGCCGCTCCACCGGCCATCCCTCGTCTGGCGGCAGGGTGTCGTCGAACAGTCCCACGGGCAACCCGCTCTCGATCCAGGCGCCATAGATCCCGGGCACGGCGGCCGGGTCCGCCGCCAGGGCCAGGTCGCGCGCCTGCCGGATGGCATCGTCGCCCAGGTGCACGGCACCGTGGATGACCAGCGTCTCCAGCACATGCGCACGCTCGACAGCCGGCTCATCCAGCGCCAGGGCCTGTGCAAACCACCGGGGGGCCGTGCGGGCGTTGACCACGCCCGGCAGCCGCCAGGCCGCCTGCAGCCAGGCCACGCGGTCGTCCCACCCCACCGTGGCGCCGACCGGGTCCGCCGCCAGCCGCAGGCCGCGCCGCAGGGCCATGCGCGGGCCGAGCAGGGGCAGTTCCGTGGCCCGGGCCAGCAGGCTTTCCAGCGTGAGCCGGGCACCGCCGTCCGGGCAGCCATCGGCCAGGCCCGAGCCCAGGCCGCAGGCCAGGGCCGTGAGGCACCCGGGCTCCAGCAGCGCGCCCATCTCGCGCAGGGTCTCCTCGATCTCGGCCAGTCCCTCCTCCCCTTCGTGACGCAGGGCCACACCGACCGCCTGCCCCCAGCGGGCCAGCTGCGGCTCGGACAGCTCCAGCGAGGCCGCCAGCAGGCTCGACAGGCAGGGCAGCGAGGGCGTGCGCGCCGCCTCCCCGCCCGCCGTCGCGGCCCGGGAACCGGCTGCGAGGTGGGACGCCGGCGCCGGGGCCTCGAAGGCCACGGCCAGGCCCAGCAACATGCAGCCCAGCGCCTCGACGGGCAGGTCCGGCTCGTCGAGCAGGGCATCGACCAGCCGGGTCCGCATCCCCGGCCCCATGCGGGGACCGCCCGCGGCCTGCGCCAGCCGGCGCATCACCAGCTCGGCATCCATGGGGTCCTCCAGCAGGCCCACGCCCTGGCACAGCGCCTGGACCAGGGCCTCGGCCAACGCCGGCTCGCTCGTCTCGTCCAGCCCCAGCCCCGCACACAGGCCGTCCAGCAGGGCACACACCATGGCCGTGCCCAGCTCGCCAGGCGCCTGCGCCAGCAGCCGCTGGAAGGCCTGGAAGTCGTCGCTCGCCATGACGTCACCGCCACAGGCGCGGACCAGGCTGGCGGTGTGCCGGGCCAGGTCCACCGGGCGCAGCCCGGCATCGCGGTCGATCAAACAACTCAACAGACGATCCCGGAGCTCACGGCGCTGCGCGTCGGGCAGACCGCGCAGCACCGTGGGCAAGGCGGGTGAAGCCAGCAGCTCGAGCGAGCGATGGTGGTCCGGGCCACGGCGGACCCGGTCGCGCAGGACCGGCGCCGACCCCACGCGTGCCGAGGGCAGGGAGCACACGACACGTTCCGCATCCTCCACTGGCGGGCGGGGCGCGGGCAGGCGCAGTGGCGGGGACGTGCGTCCCCGGGCCAGGACCGGTGCCAGGGACGGCAGGCTCGGGCCGGACGTGCCGGTCCGCGGGGACTGCGGCACGGCCGGGACCGGCGGCAGGACGCCGCCGTGCCAGGCGGTGGGGACGGCATGAACCGCCGGGTGCTTGGATTCCATGAAACTCCCTGGGACATCGGACGGGCACCGTCTGTGCGGTGCTGGCCGTCGACACGTTAGGGATACGGCGGCGCGCAGGCAAGGGCTGCGGGGGTGCCGGTCAGTGGCTCGACAGTCTGGGACCCCACCCAGGGGTCAGGGGCGGATGCGTTGCAGCAGGGCCTGGGCCGTGCGATCGGCCGCGCCCCGATGGGCCTGGGTGAAGGCGGCGGTGGCGGCCCGGGCCGGCGCCAGGGCCGCGGGGTCGGCCACGAGCTGCGAGGCCGTGCGCACGCCCTGCGCCAGCGAGGCGACGCGCAGCGCGGCGCCGGCGGCCTGGGCGTTGTCGGCAGCCTCGGCGAAGTTGAAGGTGTGCGGCCCCATGACGACGGGGCAGCCGCAGGCCGCGGCTTCGATCAGGTTCTGCCCGCCCAGCGGAGCGAAGCTGCCACCCAGCAGGGCGGCATCGGACAGGCCGTAGTACAGCGCCATCTCGCCCAGCGAGTCGCCCAGCCAGATGTCGGCCGCCGCCTCGCCCGCGGGCGGCCCGGCCTCACCCCAACCGCTGCGGCGGGAGACGGACAGGCCCGCGTGGGCGGCCAGCTGCGCAACTTCGTCGAAGCGCTGGGGGTGGCGGGGCACGACCAGCCACTGCAGGCGCGGCTGCAGGCCCTCGGCGCGGCGGCTGGCGGCCTCGCGGAAGAAATCCGCCTCCTCGCCCTCGCGCGAGCTGGCGAACATGACCACCGGCGCGCCGGACTGCGCGCGCCAGGCCCGGCCCCGGGCCAGCTGCGCCTCGTCGGGGCGGGCGTCGAACTTGAGGTTGCCGAAGATCCCGTCGACCCGGGCCCCCGCGCGGGCCAGGCGCTGCGCGTCGGCCTCGGTCTGGGCCCAGACGGCCGCCAGGCCGCGGTAGGCCGGCCGCGACAAGGCCGCCAGGCGCAAGGCCTGCCGCAAGGACTTGTCCGACAGGCGGGCATTGGCCAGGGCCAGCGGCACGCCCTGGCGCGCGCAGCCCGCGACCAGGTTGGGCCAGACCTCGGTCTCCATCAGCACACCCGCGCAGGGCTTGAAATGGTCCAGGAAACGCGCCACCGCGCCCGGCGTGTCCCAGGGCAGCCAGGCCTGCACGTCGCCTTCGCGCAGCAGGCGCGCGCCTTCGGCGCGGCCGGTGGCGGTGCCATGCGTGAGCAGCAGGCGGATGCCCGGCTCGCGCCGGCGCAGGGCATCGACCAGGATGGCCGCGGCGCGGGTCTCGCCCAGCGAGACGGCATGGATCCACAGCGCGCCCGGCGTGGCGGGGCGGTCATAGCGGCCGAAGCGCTCCTCCACCGCCTCCAGGTAGCCGGGCTCGGCCTGGCCGCGCCGGCGCAGCTTGCGCCGCAGCAGCGGCTGCATGGCGCGAGTGGCCAGGGTGTAGAGCAGGCGGATCATGCGGCAGCGGCCGGAACGCCCGCGCCCGCCTCGGCGCGGCTGACGCGCAGCCAGGCCTGCCACACCGCATCCACGGCGGGCGTGGGCGACGCGAACACGCAGGCCTGGCGCGCCGCGTCCACCGGCCCGGTGCGCCAGGCGGTGTCGAAGTTGTAGACCTGCACATGCGGCCGGTCCAGCGCCGTGGCGATGTGCGACAGGCCGCTGTCCACGCCGATGACGCCGGCGCAGCCCGCCAGCCGGTCGGTCAGCTGGCCCAGGTCCAGCCGGGGCCAGACGCTGGCGCCCTCGCCCAGCGCCGCGGCCAGGCGCTGCGCGCGCTGTTGCTCGGCGTCGCTCCCATGGGGCAGGCCGATGCGCAGGCCCTGCGCCATCAACTGGCGCGCCAGGGCGATCCAGTGGGCCTCGGGCCAGAGCTTGTCGTCGCGGGAGGTGCCGTGCACCAGGGCCACCTCGTTCGTCGGCTCGGCCGCCTGCGCGCGCAGGCCGAACCGCTCGGGTCCGTCGGGCCGGTAGCCCAGGGCGTGCGCGCACAGCACGCGCGAGCGCGCCACCGCGTGGATGCGCGGCGGGATGTAGATGGCGTTGTGCGCGACCCAGCGAGTGGGCGCCTCGTAGCCCGAACCCTCGGTGCGGTTGCCCAGCGCGTGGCGCTGCCCGCCCGGGGCCAGCCGCGCCAGCCAGGCCACCAGGGCGGACTTGGACAGGCCCTGCAGGTCGATCACCGCGTCATAGGCCTGGGCCTGCAGGTCGGCACGGAAGGCGCGCCAGGCCGCGCGGGTGTCCTGCGCGAAGGGGCGCTTGCGCCAGCGGCGGATGTCGCAGGGGATGACGCGGTCCACGCCCTCGCAGCGCTGCACCAGCGGCGCGAAACCGCGCTCGACCACCCAGTCGATGCGGGCGGCTGGCAGCGCGCGGCGGATGTCCTGCACCGCAGGCATCGCATGGACCACGTCGCCAAGCGAGGACAGCTTGACGATCAGGATCTTCAACGCGGCCCCTTCAATGCGCGGCCTCGCCGATGGCGGCATCGGGCTTGACGCTGCGCAGCAGCGCCAGCATGGCGGCCTCGATGCGGTGCAGGGCCTCGGGCGTGTGGCCCTCGAAGCGCAGCACCAGCACCGGCGTGGTGTTGGAGGCGCGGATCAGGCCGAAGCCGTCGGGCCAGTCCACGCGCAGGCCGTCGATGGTGGAAACCTGGGCCGGCGCGTCGAAGCGGGCGGACTGCACGAGCTGCTCGACCAGCGCATGGGGCTCGCCCTCGGCGCACTTCACGTTCAGCTCGGGGGTGGAGAAGCTGGTGGGCAGCGCGTCGAGCACGGCGCTGGGATCGGCCTCGCGCGAGACGATCTCCAGCAGGCGCGCCCCGGCATAGGTGCCGTCGTCGAAGCCGTACCAGCGCTCCTTGAAGAAGATGTGGCCGCTCATCTCGCCGCCCAGGGGGGAGCCGACCTCCTTCATGCGCGCCTTGATCAGGGAGTGGCCGGTCTTGAACATCAGCGGCTGCCCGCCGGCCTCCCGGATGGCGGGGGCCAGGCGCTGCGTGCACTTGACGTCGAACAGGATGGTGCCGCCCGGCACGCGCGAGAGCACGTCGCGGGCGAACAGCATCATCTGCCGGTCGGGGTAGATGTTGTTGCCGCCCTTGGTGACGATGCCCAGGCGGTCGCCGTCGCCGTCGAAGGCCAGGCCCAGCTCGGCGCCCGTCGTGGCCAGGGCGGCGATGAGGTCCTTCAGGTTCTCGGGCTTGCTCGGGTCGGGGTGGTGGTTGGGGAAGTTGCCGTCGACCTCGGAGAACAGCTCCACCACCTCGCAGCCCAGGGCGCGGAAGATGGCGGGCGCGGAGGCACCGGCGATGCCGTTGCCGGAGTCGACGACGATCTTCACCGGGCGGGCCAGGCGGATGTCGCTGGCGATGCGGTCCAGGTAGGCGGGGAAGACATCCACCTCGCGCACGCTGCCGGGGCGGGGCGCGTCGGGCTGCGGGCCCTCCATCGCGCGGCGCAGGGCCTGGATCTCCTCGCCGTAGATGGCGCGGCCGGCCAGGACCATCTTGAAGCCGTTGTAGTCCCGGGGGTTGTGGCTGCCGGTGACCTGGATGCCGCTGGCGCACAGCGTGCTGGCGGCGAAGTACAGCATGGGGGTGGTGACCCGGCCCACGTCGATCACGTCCACGCCCGCGGCGACCAGGCCGCGCACCAGGGCCGCCGACAGGGAAGGCCCGGACAGGCGGCCATCACGGCCCACGGCCACGGTGGCCTGGCCCTCGCGCACGGCGGCGGCGCCGAAGGCGCGGCCCAGGGCCTCGGCGACCGATTCATCCAGCGTGCTCGGGACGATGCCGCGGATGTCGTAGGCCTTGAAGATGGAAGGAGAAAGCTGCATGGGACGGGTTTCCAGATGAGCTGCTACCGGGGGCCGGCCCCGGCAGGAAGACCTCGCGATTGTGGCAGGGATGCGCCCCGGGGGGTGAGTGCGTATCATGGGCCTTCCGCCCGACCCGGAGCCCGCGCCATGACTGCCACAGCCGACCTGACCTGCGCCACGTACGACAGCCCGCTGGGCCCGGTGCTGCTGGCCGCCCGAGGTGACGGCCTGGCCGGCCTGTGGTTCGAAGGACAGAAGCACGGGCCCGCGGACACCACGGGCTGGCGGCGCGACGCGGACCACCCCGTCCTCGTTCGCGCGATGCGGCAGCTGGACGAGTACTTCGCGGGCCGGCGCGCCGGCTTCGACCTGGCGCTGGACCTGTCCCGCGGCACGGCCTTCCAGGCGCGGGTGTGGCAGGCGCTGCAGCGCATTCCCACCGGCGCCACGGTGAGCTATTCGGCCCTGGCCACTGCCATCGGCGCGCCTGCGGCCGTGCGCGCGGTGGGCGCGGCGGTGGGCCGCAACCCCGTGAGCATCGTGGTGCCTTGCCACCGCGTGCTCGGGGCGGGGGGCGCCCTGACCGGCTATGCTGGCGGGCTCGAGCGCAAGAATGCGCTGCTACGCCTCGAAGGCGCGCTGCACTGAGCGGCACGCCGCAGGGTCCCGGCCCGTCCGGGCGCCGCACGGGGCCCCCACCTGATCCCATGACGCCCACCGTCCTCGCCGAATTCGTCCTGCTGTCCGCCATCTGGGGCGCCTCCTTCCTCTTCATGCAGATGGCCGTGGGGGACTTCGGCGTGCTGGCCACCGCCTGCGTGCGGGTCGCCATCGGCGCGCTGTTCCTGCTGCCCCTGGTGGCCCTGCGCGGGCAGGTGGGGCTGCTGCGGCAGCACTGGCGGGCCATCTTCTTCTGCGGGCTGCTCAATTCGGGCATCCCGTTCGCGTTCTACTCCTTCGCGGTGCTGTCCATCAGTACCGGGCTGGCAGCCATCCTCAACGCCACCACGCCCATGTTCGGCGCGCTGGTGGCCTGGATCTGGCTGAAGGACCGGCCCGATGCCTCGCGCCTGACCGGCCTGGTGGTGGGCTTCGCCGGCGTGGCACTGCTGGCCGGGCAGAAGGCAAGCTTCAAGGCCGGGGCCTCGGGCATCGCGCCGGCCTGGGCGGTGCTGGCCTGCCTGGGCGCGTGCCTGTGCTACGGCCTCTCGGCCAGCTTCACCAAGAAGCACCTGTCCGGCCTGCCGCCGCTGGTGACAGCCACCGGCAGCCAGATGGGCGCGGCCCTGGGCCTGGCCCTGCCGGCGCTGTGGTTCGCGCCCACCCGCATGCCCGGCACCACCGCCTGGCTGGCGGTGGCGACCGTCGGTGTGCTGTGCACCGGCGTGGCCTACGTGCTGTTCTTCCGCCTGATCGAGAAGGCCGGCCCGGCCCGCGCGCTGGCCGTGCCCTTCGTGGTGCCGGTCTTCGCGGTGATCTACGGCGCGCTGTTCCTGGGCGAGACGCTCACGCCCTGGATGGTCGGCTGCGGCGCGGTGATCGTGCTGGGCACGGCCCTGTCCACGGGCCTGCTGAAGCTGCCGGGCGCGGGACGCAAGGCACCCGCGGGCCCCTGACCCGCAGCGCGCGCCGGCGCGAATAGCCTGAAAGAGCCATCGGCAGGCGACACCGTCCGACGCGCCAACTCGAGCACGGATTCCAGAATGCGTCCTGACACCCCACTGTCAGGACGCAGCCATGAAAGTCCCCCTCGTCGCCACGCTGATCTGCCTGTGCGGCGCTGCCAACGCGGCGACCTGTGACACGGCCGCGCGCCCGGCGCCGCCGCAGGCCGCCCGCCCCGCCGAGGGGCTGCTCCTGGCCCGCATGGCCTGGCCGGCGCCGCCCGCCACCACGCCAGCCCCGGTGGCCCCCGCGCAACCGCGGCACGACGAGCGCAACCTGCTGCTCGCCGGCCTGGCCCTCATGGCGGCCATCGCGCTGCGACGCGCCGGCGGGCCCCGATGACCGTCCACGCCCTGGCAGGGCGCGCGCAGCGGGCCATGGCCTGGAGCGCCCTGACCACCGCTGCCCGCTTCGTGCTGCAGCTGGGCGCGCAAGTGGCGCTGGCCCGGCTGCTCGGTCCCGGGCCGTACGGCGTGTACGGCCTGGGCATCGCGGTGCTGACCTTCGCCACCTTCCTGGCCGGCACGGGCTTCAGCTACAGCCTGCTGCTGCGCGAGCACATGACGCCGGCCGACATCCGCCTGGCCTTCTCCTGGCAGCTGCTGGCCGGTGGCGGCTGCGCGCTGGTCATGGTGCTGGCCGCCCCGCGCCTGGCGGGCTTCTTCGGTGAGCCGAACCTGGCGCCCATGCTGCAGTGGCTGGCGCTGGCCTGCCTGCTGACCGCCGCCAGTGGCACGGCCGTGTGCCTGCTGCAACGCGAGCTGGACTTCCGCGGCCTGGGGCTCATTCAGCTGGCCGCTTATGCGGCGGGCTACCTGGGCTGCGGCGTGCCGCTGGCCTGGGCCGGCTGGGGCGCGCAGGCCCTGGCGATGGCCTGCGTGGTGCAGGCAGGGGTGACGCTGGCGCTGGCGTGGTGGCGGCAGCCCCACCCGGTGCGGCCGCTGCTGCGGCATGCCGGCACGCGCAACGCCCTGGGCACCGGCGGCACCGTGTTCGTGACCAACCTGGTGAACTGGCTGCTGGCCAACCTGGACCGCCTGGTGATCGGCCGCCTGCTGAACATCCACGCGGTGGGCCTGTACACCCAGGCCTGGAATTTCGCGCAGATCCCGGTGACGCTGCTGGTCGGCGCCTTGCAGCCCGCCCTGCTCGCCTCCGGCGCGAAGCTGGCGCAGGACCGTGCGCAGCTGGCCCTGGCATGGCGACTGGTGCTGGCCTGCGTGCTGGTGCTGGTGCCGCCCGTGGCCGTGACGCTGGCCCTGCTGGCGCCGGACCTGGTGCGGCTGCTGTGGGGCCCGGCCTGGGCCGAGGCGGGCTGGATCCTGGCGCTGATGTTCCTGTGCCTGCCCGCCTGGGCCGCCTGGGGCCTGTCCACCCCGGTGCTGTGGAACACGGGACGCCGCCGCCTGGAGGCGGTGCTGCAGCTGCCCGTCCTGGCGCTGGCCATGCCGCTGTGGTGGCTGGCCGCGCCGCAGGGCCTGCGCTGGGCAGCCGCCGTTTCCGCCGTGGCGATCCATGCGCGCGCGGCGGCCACCCTGCGGGCCGGCCTGCGGGCCCTGGACCTGCCGGCCTCGCTGCTGCTGCCGCTGGCGGCACGGGGTGGCGTGCTGGCCCTGGCCTGCGCCGGGGCAGCCAGCGCCGCGATGGCCGTTCTCGACACCACCCTCGCCCCACGTGCCACCACATGGGCCTGGCCCGTGGACGCGGCGGCGGTCCATGCCACCGCCTCGCTGGGCGCCGGCGCAGGCGCCGCGCTGCTGGCGGGACTGGCCGTGGCCTTGCTGGCGCCTGCCCTCCTGGGGGACGAGGTGCGGCGGGCGGTGGCCGGCCTGCGGCCCTGGGCCGGCGCGTCGCGCCGCGTGGCGGAGGCCCGGCCATGACGCAGGCCCAGCGCGCCTCGCCCGGGCTGCTGCCCTGGGTCTTTCCCGCCATCCTGGCCGTGACGGCGCTGAACGTGGTGCTGACGAACCGCGACCTGACGCAGGCCTTCGCCGAGCTCCAGGTGATCGCCGAGCCGGTCCGGCCGGCCGCTGTGGCCTGGTTGCAGCGGGGCGTCTCGCTGCTGCTGCTCCTGGCCGCCGTGGAACAGGTCGCCAACCACCTCGCGCTGCGCCTGCGCACCCCCAGCGCACTGCTGCTCGGTGCTTTCCTGGCGTACTGGGCGGGCAGCACCGGGCTGCCCGCCCTCTTCGGGGCGAACCCGCAGGTCAGTCACGAGCTGCTGTATGCGCTGGGCGCGGGGACGGCGGCCTGCCTGGTGAGCCCGGGGGAGCGGGACCGTATCCTCGCGATCGCGCGCGACACGCTGTTCGCGCTGATGCTGGCCGGCGTGGCCCTGATCCCGCTGCGGATGCACATGGTGCTGGACACGACCTATGCCGAGGGCCTGCTGCGCGGGCTGCCCCGCTTCGGCGGCCTGGCGGCGCACCCGGTCTCGCAGGGGATGATGGCGCAGGTCGCGCTGCTGCTGCTGCTCGCCCGGCCCTACCCGCGCCGGTGGCTGCGCCTGGCCGCGTGGGCGCTGGGCCTGGGGGTGCTGGTGCTGGCGCAGTCGAAGACGGCCTGGATCGCGTTCGCCATCTCCGGTGGGGCCATGGCCTGGGCCCGCCATGGCCGCGCCTTCCAGGCTCGCCTGGCGGACCCGCGCAGCGGCAGCTTCGGCGTGGCGGTATGCGCACTGGCCGGGCTGGGGGTGCTGGCCGCCGCAGCCACGCTGCTGCTGGCCGACGTGGCCGTGCGCCTGGGCGATTTCCTGGCCAGCGACCAGGGTGCCCAGCTCACGTCCCTGACCGGGCGCGACCGCATCTGGGCGGCGGCCGCGCAGGAATGGGCCGCGCACCCGGTGTTCGGCTACGGCCTGTCGCTGTGGGATGCCGCCTACCGGGCCAGCATCGGACTGCCGCACGCGACCCACGCGCACAACCAGTTCATGGACGACGCGGCGCGCGCCGGCACCGTGGGCGCCCTGGCGCTGGTGGCCTATGCGGGCGTGCTGCTGGCCCTGTCGCTGCGCCATGCGCGGGCCAGCGCGGGCCTGCCCCTGGCGCTGTTCCTGGCGATCGCGCTGCGCGCGATCAGCGAGGTGCCCCTGGGACTGCAGGGCTATGACCCCGAGCTGTTCACCCACCTGCTGCTGCTGGTGACGCTGGCAGCGGCAGCGAGCGCGCAGCCCGCGCCGCGGCCGCGCCGTTTTCCCTTGCGCCACGGAGCCACCGCATGAACTTCTCGGTCGTGATCCCCCTGTACAACAAGGCCGGCTTCGTCGAATGCGCGGTGGCCTCGGCGCTGGCGCAGACGCTGCCGGCGCTGGAGGTGATCGTCGTCGACGACGGCTCCACCGACGGCGGCGCGCAGGTGGTGGCCGGCCTGGGTGATCCGCGCCTGCGGCTGGTGCGGCAGTCCAACGCCGGCGTGTCGGCGGCCCGCAACCGCGGCATCGCGCTGGCCCGCGGGGACTGGGTGGCCTTTCTCGATGCCGACGACGCCTACCACCCGGGCTTCCTGGCCGCGCTGGCGCGCGCCCATGCGGCCTGCCCCGGCGCCGACCTGCTGGGGACGGGCTTTCGCACGCTCATGGACGCCGAGGGGCGTCCCATCGAGCCCTGGACCGTGCCTGCAGGGTTTTGCGAAGTGGAGGTGGTGGACGACCTTCGCCAGCGCTGGATGCGCGGGTCCTCGCTGTGCGCCAGCAGCGCGGCAGCGCGCGCGAGCCGGCTGCGGGCGATGTCCCCGTGCTTCTTCGAGGCCGAGCAGCATGGCGAGGACCTGGACCTGTGGTTCCGGCTGGCCGACCAGTCACCCGTGGCCCTGGTCAACGCGCCCCTGGCGACGGTGCGCGAAGTGCCGGGCAGCCTGTCGTCCTGCGCCCGGCGAACGCTGCCGCCCTTCCTCGTGCGCATGCGCCAGCAGGCGCTGGCGGGCGTCATTCCCGCCCGCCACCGGCGCTCGGCCCTGTGGTTCGTGTCGCAGCAGCAGGTCACGCTGGCACGCGCGGCCCTGGCCGCGGGCCAGCGCGGCGAGGCGCTGCGCTGGCTGGCGCAGGCGGCCCGCGGCATCGTGGGCCGGCGCTGGTGCCTCACGCTGTTGATGGCCCTGCTGATGCCCTGCGGCGTGGCCGGGCGCTGGCAACGCTGGCGCCTGCGCAGCGCGCAGGCCTTCGCCCAGGCGGCGCCGCAGGACCTGGCGGAAGTGGAAGCGCCATGAGCCCGGCCGGCCCGGCCCTTTCGCCACCCGGTGGCTGCCCGGTGACGGTGATCATCAAGGCGCTCAACGAACAGGCCCGCATCGCCCACGCCGTGGAGACGGCCCTGGCCGCCGTGTCGGCGGTGGGTGGCGAGGTGGTGCTGGCCGACTCGGCATCCACGGACCGCACGGTGGCAATCGCCAGCGCCTACCCGATCCGCATCGTGCAGCTGATGGACCCGCGCGAGCGATGCTGCGGCATCGGCCCGCAGCTGGGCTTCCAGCATTCGCGCGGCGAGTTCGTGTACCTGATGGACGGCGACATGGCGCTGGACCCGGCCTTCCTGGCGCAGGCGCTGGCCTTCCTGGCGCAGCACCCCGAAGTGGCCGGCGTGGGTGGCCGCGTGGTGGAGCGCAACCTCGACCACCTGGAGTACCGGGAGCGCCAGGCCCGCGAGGCCTGCGAGCCCCACCGCGTGCCCGGCCCGGTCGACCGGCTCGACGGTGGGGCGATGTACCGCCGGCTGGCGATCCAGGAAGCGGGCTACCTGTCCGACCGCAACCTCCACAGCTACGAGGAGTTCGACCTGGCCGCGCGCCTGCGCGCGCGCGGGTGGAAGCTGTGGCGGCTGCCCGAGGTCTCGGTGAGCCACGAGGGGCACCGGACGCCCGCCCTGCGCCTGCTGGCGCGGCGCTGGGCATCGGGCTATGCCTGGGGCACCGGCGAGTTGCTGCGGGCCGCCCTGGGCCGGCCCTGGCTGCGGCTGGTGCTGCGCGACGTGCGCGAGCTGCGGCTGTACGCCGGGGTCTGGGCCTGGTGGCTGGGCCTGGCCGCGGTGGCCGGGGCCATGCCGGCAGGCGGGGCCCGGGCCGGCGGCGTGCTGGCGTTGGCCCTGCTGCCGCCGGCGGTGATGTGCTGGCGCAAGCGCTCGCTCGCGCGCGGCGCCTATGCGGTGCTGTCCTGGTGCGTATGCGCCGCCGGACTGGGACGCGGCCTGCTGCGCAGGCGCCGGCCACCGCAACGTCCCATCGCCAGCCGCATCCTGCGCGAGCCGCAGGGTGCGGTGCCGCAGCCCGACGCCGGCCCGCAGGCAGCGGCACTGAACACCTCACGGGGACACCGCCATGGCCCATGACCGCCACCACCCGCCGGCCACCCGCGAAGACGGCCACCCGACGATCTTCATCGCCTGCCCCTGGACACCCGTGGGCGGCGGCATGTTCAAGGTCGCGGATTACCTGATGCAATCGCAGGCCGACGCCCCCCGCGTGATGGCAGGCACCACCGCCAGCGGCGCAGACGGCCTCCGCGGCGGTGACGGCCACGCCCGCCTGCTGCCGCTGGACACGCGGGGCGACGGCAGCGCCGCCGCCTCGCTCCTCATGCTGGCGGGCGCGCTGCGCCGGCTGGCACGCGCCCGCCGCCAGGGCCGGGTCGCCGGCGTGCACGTGAACATGGCCGAACGCCTGAGCCTCGTGCGAAAGAGCGTGCTCGTGCTCGCCTGCCGTGCGATGGGCATCCCCGTGGTGCTGCACCTGCACGCCGCGCAGCTGCACCGGGCCTGGCCGCGCTTTCCCCGTCCCCTGCGCTGGATCGTCCGTCAGGTGTTCGCCCTGCCCGCGGCCTGCATCGTGCTGGGTCGGCAGTCGGCGGACTTCGTGGTCCGCGAGCTGCGCGTCCCGCGCGAGCGGGTGGAGGTGGTGATCAATGGCGTGCCGCAGCCCCTGCCTGCGGGCCGCCGCACCGACGGGCCGCCGCGGCTGCTGTTCGTGGGCAACCTGTCCGAGCGCAAGGGCGTGCCCGAGTTGCTGCAGGCGCTGGCGCTGCCGCCCCTGGCCGCGCTGCAGGCCCAGCTGACGCTGGTGGGCGGCGGCGACCTGCCGCACTGGCGCGCCCTGGCGCGCGCGCTCGGCCTGGGCCAGCGCGCGCGCTTCGAGGGCTGGGCAGACCAGCCGCGCGTGGGGCAGCTGCTCTCGCAGTCCGACGCGCTGGTGCTGCCCTCCCACGACGAGGGCCTGCCCCTGGCGATCCTGGAGGCGCTCGCGCATGGCGTGCCCGTGGTGTGCACACCCGTCGGCGAGATCCCCCATGTGCTGACCGACGGCCGGGACGCCTGCTTCGTGCCCCCGGGGGATGCGCAGGCCCTGGCCCGGACCCTGGCCCGGCTGCTGGGCGATGCAGGCCTGCGCGAACGCCTGGCGCGGCAGGGCCAGGCCCTGTGGCACGAGCACTTCACCCTGCCCCGCTTCTTCGAGCGCATCGCCGCCATCCACGCGCGGCACTTCGGCGTCTCGGCGGCGCCCGCGGCCAGCCGCCATGCCGGGGCCATGCCGGCCACCCTGCAGGAGGAGAGCATCGGATGAGGATCAACGCCGACGAGGTGCCGCGCGGCACCGTGCTGCGGGCGGACGTGTGCGTGGTGGGCGGCGGGCCCGCCGGCATCGCGCTGGCGCTGTCCTTGTCGGGGCGCGGGCTGTCGGTGCTGCTGCTCGAGGCGGGCCGCCGGCCCCAGGACCCGCTGGCGCAGGCGCTGTACGAGGGCGAGCTGGCCAACCCCATGCACAGCCCGCCGCACCGTTACCGCATGCGCGGGCTGGGCGGGTCGAGCACGCGCTGGGGCGGGCGCTGCATGCCGTTCGACCCGATCGACTTCGAGGCCAGGGACTGGGTGGGCGCGCCGGGCTGGCCGATCGGCTACGACGCGCTGCGGCCCCATTACGTGGCGGCCAACGCACTGGCCGAGGCCGGCCGCTTCGCCTACGACGCGCGCGAGGCCTTTCCCGCCTCGCCGCCCCTGGTCACCGGTTTCACCAGCGACATCGTGCGCACCACCAGCCTGGAGCGCTTTTCCTGCCCCACCGATTTCGGCCGCCGCTACGCGCGCCGCCTGCAGCTCGCGCCGGACGTGCAGGTGCTCGAGGGCGCCGTGTGCACCGCCATCCGGCTGCAGGCGGACGGCCTGGCCGTGGACTGGCTGGACATCGGCACCCTGGCCGGCAACCGCCTGCGGGCCCGGGCGCAGGCCGTGGTGCTGGCGGCCGGGGGCCTGGAAACGCCGCGCCTGATGCTGTGCTCGAACGACGTGCTGCCCCAGGGCGTGGGCAACCGGCACGACGTGGTGGGCCGCTACTACATGTGCCACATCGCCGGCAACGTGGGCACGCTGGAGATCCACGGCACGCCAGCGGACGTGCGCCATGGCTACGAGGTCGATACGGACGGCGTGTACTGCCGGCGGCGGCTGTCCATTGACGCCGGGCACCAGCGCCGCGAGGGCCTGCTCAATGCCGTGGCGCGGCTGCACTTCCCGCGCATCACCGACCCCTCGCACCGCAGCGGGGTGCTGTCGGGCCTGTTCCTGGCGCGCCGCTTCATCAGCTACGAATACGGCCGGCGGCTGCAGGACCCGCAGGCCAGCTCGCTGGGCACGCAGGCCCGCCACCTGCGCAACCTGGTGTGCGACGGCGCGGACACCGCGGCCTTCCTGGGGCACTGGATCGCGCGGCGAACGCTGGCGCCGCGCAAGTTTCCGTCGGTGATCCTGCCCAATCGCTCCAACCGCTTCAGCCTCGAGGTCCACGGCGAGCAGGTGCCCCACCCCGCCAGCCGGGTGACGCTGGGCGACACGGTGGACGCGCTGGGCCTGCGGCGCCTGCGGGTGGACTGGCGCTACCAGCCGCAGGACATCGACTCGCTGGCGCGCACGCTGGCATGCATCGCCGCCGAATTCGCCCGCACCGGCACCGGCCGCCTGCGCTTGCAGCGCGAGACGCTGGAGGAAGACCTGCTTCGCTACGGCGCCTACGGCGGGCACCACATCGGCACGGCGCGCATGGGCCGGGACCCGCGCACCAGCGTGGTCGACCCGCAGTGCCGGGTGCATGGGGTGCGCAACCTGTTCGTCGCCGGCAGCGCGGTGTTCCCCACCGCCAGCCAGGCCAACCCCACCTTGACGCTGGTAGCGCTGTCGCTGCGCCTGGCGGAGCACCTGGCGGGCCTGCTGCAACCCCGGCGGGCGCCGGCCGCCGACCTCGCGCCGGCCGCCCCCGCCACGCCGGTGACACCGGCCTGATCACCTGAAGGAGCTGCCATGAGAGTGCTGGTACTGGGCGGAACGGGCCACATCGGCGTCCGCCTGTGCGCGTGGATGAAAGCCAGCGGGTGGGCCACGCCCGTGTGCGCGAGCCGCCACCCCACCGCCCACGCGATGCGGCTGGACACCTGCGACGAGGCAGCGCTGGCCGCGGCCCTGGAGCAGGTGGACGCCGTGGTGAACTGCGTGGCGGGCAGCGCGCAAGCGATTGCACACGGCGCGCGCGTGCTGGCACGGGCGGCCGCCACCGCGCGGGTGCTGGGGGTGGTCCACCTGAGCAGCATGGCCGTGTACGGGGAGCGCGAAGGCGTGGTGGACGAGTCCACGCCGCTGCCGGCCGCGCGCGCCTGGTACGGCCGTGCCAAGCAGGAGGCCGAGGCCGCGATGCGCGGGCTGGCGGCGGCGGGGGGTGCCGTGACGGTGCTGCGACCGGGCTGCGTCTGGGGACCGGGCAGTGTGCTGTGGGTGGACCGCATCGCGCAGTGGCTGCAGGCTGGCCGCATCGGCGACCTGGGCCCGGGCGGCGATGGCTGGAGCAACGGGGTGCATGTGGACGATGTGTGCGAGGTCATCCTGCAGGCGCTGCGCCACCCGCCGGCGCCGGGCGCCTGCCGCGTGCTGAACCTGGTCGCGCCCGACAGCCCCCGATGGAACGAGTACTTCGCCGCGCTGGCACTGGCCATCGGCGCCACGCCGCTGCGCCGCATCCCCCCGCTGCGCCTGCGGCTGGATGCCTGGGTGGCGGGGCCGGTGCTGCAGGCGGCACGCCGCTGGGCGCCCGGCGCCACCAGCGGGTGGCCCTGGCCGGTCACGCCGCAGCTGGTGGACCTGTGGGCACGGCAGCTGCACCTGGACGGGTCGGCGGCGACGCAGGCGCTGGGCCTGGCCTGGGTGCCCTGCGAGCGCGCCGTGCAGCAGGGCGCCGTCTGGTGGCTCACGCGCCAGGCGCAATCGGCGCGGGCGCGTTACGCCTAGCGGCGGCAGCCAGGGGCCCCGGCCCGCGTCAACCGGGCTGGCGGCGCAACCCGCGCAGCGCCAGCCGCAAGGCACGAACCATGAACAGCGGGTTGCCCAGCACGTAGCGGCGGAACAGGCGGCGCGGCTCGCACACCAGCCGCCAGGCCCACTCCAGCCCGCAGCGGCGCAGGAGCCGGGGCGCGCGCAAGGCGCGCCCGCCCAGGAAGTCGAGGATGGCACCGCCGCACACGATCAGGCAGGGCTCGAACAGGGCGGCGCGCAGCGCCTGCGCCACCTCCTCCTGCCGGGGCATGCCCATGGCCAGCACCACCAGCCGCGGCCGGTGCATCACGGCCAGGTCGACATAGCGCTCCAGCGGCAGGAAGCCGTGGGCCGCCACGCACACGCTGCCGGGCGCGAGGTCCCGCTCGATGGCGGCGCGCGCCCGGGACAGCCAGGGCTCTTGCGTGCCGAACAGCGCAATGGGCTGGCCGGCGTGGCGGCGAAGGAGCCGGGGAATGAGGTCCGTGCCATTGAGGTTCAACCCGGGCCGCTGATTGAGCAGGGCCAGGAGCAGGGCCATGCCGATACCGTCACGCAGCAGGGTGTCCGCCCCTTGCAGCGCCGCGAAGAAGCGCGCATCGCGGGCCGCGCTGTTCATCGCATGCGCATTGACGAAGGCCAGCACCTGGGGCCGGGAGGGTCGGGCCAGCCACTGCAGCAGCTGGCGCTGGCCGGCGCTCCCCTGCACGCGCGTGACGTGCCGCACCAGTGACGCCCAGCGCCGGGCCCAGCCGCTCACGAGGACCGGCCCGTCGCATTGAGCACGGCCCCGACCACGGTGACGCTGAACTCGCGCAGCGCGCCCGTCACGGCCGCCATGCCCGGCACGGAGCTGCTGTCCCGGCAGGCCACCACCATGGCCGCGCCGCAACGCGCCGCCACCGTGCCCGCGTCGGCGCAGGCACCGAAGGCCGGCGTGTCCACCAGGATCACCTCGAAGCTCGAGCGCAGCGCGGACAGCAGGCGCGTGAAGCCGTTGCGCGCCAGCAGCTCCTGCGGGTTGGGCGGGGTGGTGCCCGCCGGCAGCAGCGACAGGCCGGGCAGGGACGGGATGTCGACGACCGTGTCGATGCCCAGCCGCCCCGCCAGCACGCCGGACAGGCCCACGCGCCCCGGCACGCCGAACAGGCGGTGCTGCCGCGGGCTGCGCAGGTCGGCATCGATGACCAGGGTGCGCTTGCCCAGTTGCGAGAACAGCGCCGCGAGGTTGGCCGTGATGTAGCTGCGGCCCTCGCGCCGGCCCGGGCTGACGACGGCGAGCGCGGCATGGCGCGCGTCGTTCTCGAACCACCGCAGCATCAACTGGCTGCGCAGCGTGCGCAGGTTCTCGACGGTGGGGTTCTCCGGCTGCCAGGCGGCGATGAGCTCGCTGCCCAGGCCGGCATCGCGCGGCAGGCTCACATGCCCGAACTGCACCGACAGCGCGGCGCGCACGTCCTGCGCGCAGATCAGCCCCATCTCGATGCCGGCCTCGCCATAGAGCTGGCCCGTCTTGAGCTGGTGCGTGTGGATGCGCTCGGCATCGTGCGCGGACAGGCGGCCGCACTCGACCATCAGCGCGCCCAGCGGCAGGCTGGCCTGGCGGCTGGCGGGCAGCAGGCCGTCCGGATCGCGTGACAGGGGAAGGACGCGGGTGTTCATGCGGGGCTCCCGTTGGACAGCAGCGACAGGCGCCGCTGTACCGGCGGCAGCGCCTTGAAGCCGGGATGGGCCGGGGGCACGCTGGCCAGGAGCGGCAGGTCGGTGGCCATGGCGATGTCGTCGGCACTGCGCACGCGGCGGTTGGCCAACTCCAGCAGCACCGCGCCGATGACCGCCAGCGCCAGGCCGGCCAGCGTGGCCACCACCACCGCCTGCTGCGGGCTGGGCCCGGCCGGTGACTGCGGCTCGACGGCCG
>JACCDG010124179.1_pt1 | contig 20564 bp, 21 predicted proteins | sample 7442471 | NCBI WGS metagenome assembly JACCDG01 (sample SAMN15323444, study PRJNA562643) | freshwater metagenome | isolation source: river surface water | place: USA:Blue River Watershed | collected 2017-08-17 | reverse complement strand
GAAGATCCGGCGTGGGGAATGGTCACCGACAGGGCGGTGAACGCAATAAAGGATTGAAAATCCTTGTGTCGGTGGTTCGATTCCGCCCCGGGCCACCATATACAAACGCCCGACTGCTCTCAGTTGGGCGTTTTCATTTGGGCTTCCCCCGGTACACGCGGGGAACAGGCGCATTGTGCGTGTGACACGGGGTGGTCATGGACGGGGCCTGTTACGGCCAGTTCGACTCTTTTCTGCCCTCTGTTCTCTGCAAAGTGACGCCAACTCTTTCGCAACAGCACACGCACAATACCTTGTGCTACAACGACTTATGCGTGTGTCGATTTTTTGAGTTTGCCAGGCCACTTGGAGGGGAGATCTATATGGCTGTCAGGACTTTTGAGGTCAAACTACGGCCTGATAGGTTCTCAGCCCGATAAAAGAGTCGGCGTCAGGCTGGAAGCTGACGGTTACGGCGGGCATGTAGATGGCAGTAGGCCCCAGCATGTCTTCTAAACGTACTGCAAACCGGCCACTGGCGTAAGCCGTCATTTTGCAATCTTTGCATCTCCAAGGCGGACATTGGGGGGGAGTGTGTACCCTCCGCCATCTGACTAGTTTGTAGCAGGCTATAAGTAGGGTGTTAAATTCGATTTAGAATATCTTTTGATCATTCAGGGCTCATACTGGCTTAAGGTTCGACTTTCAGAGGGGTTTAAGATCCCGGGACGATTCAATTCACAGTGGTGTAATGCAAATAGTCGATATTTTGTCTCTGCAGACAATTCAAGGTGTTGGGAACAAATCTCTGATTTCCCTGATTGAATTTTGTCGTGCGAGCGAGATCGACTCGCTGTCTGATCTTGCCTTGAGGGATCTTTCCCGGGTCCCCACGCTCAAGCGTGTCTTGGCAGCGTTGCAGCGATTTTTCGCCGAAGGCCGGCACATCAGGACACGAATCCAGTGCGAGGCCGATCTTCGCCAGTGGGAGTCGCAGGGCATAAGCTTTGTCGAGTTCGGAAGCCCTCGCTATCCACGGCAGCTTGTTGACTTGAATGACCCTCCGGCGATTTTGGTCTGCCGTGGAAATTTGGAACTTCTCAGTTCACCCTTGGCCGTGGCTGTGGTCGGCACTCGAGAAAACACGCGCGTCGGCGAAGCCATTGCACAACGGACCGTCGAACACTTTGCAAGAAAAGGCTTTTGCATCATCAGTGGCTTGGCTCTAGGCATTGATGCAATCGCACACCGTGCTGCTCTGGAAAATCAGGGATCGACGATTGCGGTAGTTGTCGATGTCATCAATGTTTCCCCGTCTTCCAACCGAGATCTGGCAAGCCGAATCCTGCAAGGCAACGGACTGCTGGTCTCGGAGAACCTGCCTGGCACCAAGATAGTTCCAGCCCTGTTTGCCAAGCGCGACCGGATCCAGTCGGGACTATCCCTGGCGGTGTTTGCCATAGAAACCTCGGTCGATGGCGGGACGATGCATGCGGTCAATGCTGCCAATACCCTCCGGCGCCCGGTTTTTGTGCCCGACCCGGTGGCGGCCAAATATCCCGACCTTGGGGAACGGACCATCAGCGGCACCCAATTGCTGGTGCGGGATGGCCGTGCGAGCGCCTATTCGCGAGATTCATATATTGCGATCGAGAGGGAACTTCATGATGTTGCCAGTCGTTTCGCGGCAGATTGAGGTGTAAGGGGATCGACGTGATCAAGTGCATCATCCTGGACCTCGACGGTACTTTGATCAATACGTCTGCGCTTGACGGTTTGCGTGACCTCGGGCGTTGGCGCGATATTGAAGGGGCTCTACCTCTGTGCTCGCCCCACGAGGCGGTGGTGGATGTCTTGAACACTGCGCGATCGGCGGGTCTCAAGATTGCGATTTTCACGAACTCGCCTTCAAGTTACGCACAGCGGTTGCTCCGGCATTTTGAAATTTCGACTGACTATCTCGTGGCCTACCATGATGTGCGCAAGCGCAAGCCTGATAGCGAGGGGGTTCAGAAAATCCTCGACCGCTTTCGACTCGGAGCGCATGAAGCGGTTTATCTGGGTAATTCGAATGAGGATTTTCTCGCTGCAAGGGCGGCGAATGTCGAGTACTTTTCTGTGGATTGGTCTGAATCGGCAGGGGTCCCCGAGAAGAATTTCGGGGTTGCCAAGCTGCTTGAATTCATCGGCGCTCATACCCACGACGCGCAAGCTGCAACTACCCGGTCATCCCTTATTCAGAGCGCAAACCATTTTTACCTTGGCTACTATCTTGCGGGGATCAAACAGGAAGTATGGGCGTTCAAGGATGGCCAGACGGCCGCAGTCGGAAGGTGGCTGAACAAGGTTCGTGAGCTTTCCGATTCGCTTCCCAAAGTGGATTACGTGGTCCGCGCGCTCGGTCACGCGGAGACTCGTTGCGACACGGTTTCCTTAAAAAAACCGCTCGATCTTCTTGCCAAGCAGGTCGCAGATGCCCTCAAGGCCGTCTATCAGCCTGACCTCCTGCTTAAAAATCGCGTTCTTGTGAAGTCGACTCAGTGCTCGGCGAAGGAGCGGGAACTGCAGGTGAACGGCGCTTATGCGGTGAACTCCGGAGTTATCAGGCCAGATGCAGGCAAGCCACTGACCTTTCTTATCGTGGATGATGTGTTCACATCGGGTGCAACCGCGAATGAGATCCGACGAGCGCTCGGTCAGGTTTATCCGACCGCACGCACCTACATCTTCACCCTTGTAAAAACCTTATATCGTGCGCAGGCAGGCGAGAACACGGCTGAGGCGCAGCACAACTCACAGCTTTTCTCGGACCTCTATGTCCCGCTGCATGCTGGCACAGTGGTGGAGGGCAGGGCTGCCGAGCCGCGTTCAACCAAATCGGCTAGAGGTAGCCTGGTCACCAAGCGCATGAGCGCCAATTATTCGGAGACAAACCACAATTTTGTATTCCAGAACTTGAAGTCGTATTCGATCTCCTCAGAGCCTGGCTCGGAAACCCTGATCAGTGCGATTTATGTGCTCAAGAACATGCTGCAAAGAGGTAAGCCGACTGTTGCCTCGCGCAAACTCCGAAATGCGGTTCATGTCGAGAATTATTCCGAATGTGAAGCTAGGCCTCAGGCTCTGATTTCGAAAAGGCCCGTCGAGTGGAAGCGCCTGATAAGGGGCGACGTTCAGTCCGGTAGGTTCCCTGCGAAACGATTTTTCGATGAGCTCATCCCAAAATATCTCGGTGAATACGCTTTCGTCAAGCAGCTGATGCTGCCTGAGGTGCAAATATTCGACATGACGCAAGTCTATGTCGAGCGGTTCAATAACCGTCAGGTGGATTTCTACATTCCGCAAGCCGGCTTGATCATCGAAATTGATGGGGCCCAGCACCTGAGGACCACGGAGGCGGATAGCAGTCGCGATGAATTCACCTGCTCGCTGGGACTGAAGACGGTACGCATCACGACGGAGGAAATCTACAGCGAGAACGAGAGCTTCGCCAAAAAGATGGGCGCTGTGATCGAGCATATCCGTCTGGTGGACCATCTCGAGCGGGAGGGCATCATAGTGCCGCCCAACGGCTTGCGGTTGCAAAACTACAAGGAGGCCTTCGACGAAGGCATCAATACCGATCGTCCAAGCGTTCGGCTGACTGCGGCCATCCGTTTTCAGTTGCTGTTGCTCGAGTTGATCGAGAGTGGCGACATTCGCTTGGGACAGCAGACACGCGTTCACCTGATCAATCGCGATGGTATCGATTTCGCCAAGCAAGCGGTCGACGATCTCGCCGAGCATCTGCAAGAACTCTTTGTGCTGATGGGGGTTGGCGACCTCGCACTCGATGTCGAGGTCGTTGAGATCAAGGATGGGCAAAGACATCCTCACGATTCCCCCATCGTTGTCGATTTCAGTGTGCTCGAGCGTTTTGATGACCGCTTTCAGAGCGAGCAGCACATCATCTTCGCCCGCACCCACTACTTTGATTTCTATCGAAAATTCACAGGCGGCGATGCTAATAGCCTCCAGAACTACTCGCTTGTTGACTATGACTTCTTCGAGATTTCCTGTGCGAAACCGGTCACCTATGACCTTGACCTAAGCCCCGATAGCAGGCAGCGTGCCGCGCTGCGATTTTTTCTCGCCAATCTTTTCCTACCCGCGATCGATGATGCGGATTTCAGAGAGGGTCAAGCCGGGATCATTGGTTCTGCTCTGGCGAGAAAGGGCACGATCGGGTTGCTTCCAACCGGCTCGGGGAAATCGATCTGCTATCAGTTGGCTGCCGTTCTTCAGCCGTCCATCAGTTTTGTCGTATGCCCGATCAAGAGCCTGATGTACGACCAGAAGGCCGACCTCGATGCTATTGGGTTCACGCGATCGAACTTCATCACCAGTGACCTCAAGCCCGATCAGAAGGCGAAGGTGCAGAATGATTATGGCCGTGGCAAATACTTCTTTGTTTTTATATCGCCCGAGCGTTTTCAGACGCACAAATTCAGAGCAGAAATGGCTGCAATTGGACTGGACAGGTCATTTGCCTACGCAGTCATTGACGAAGCACACTGCTTGTCCGAATGGGGGCACGATTTCAGGACTTCTTACCTGAACCTGTCCAACACGATAAGTCGGCTTGCACCGAATGCCAGTTATATCGGACTCACCGCCACGGCCTCCGTAAATGTTCTCCAAGACATCCAGACAGAGTTCGGTGTGCTCGACGAAAATGTTCGTACGCCCATTGAGTTCACACGAGAGGAACTGACCTTCCATGTAATCGATGATTTGGGGAATAAGGGTCAGGCTGCATTGGCGCTCGTCAAAAGCATGGAGGCAAAGTGGTGTGCTGACGGTTCGCCGATGGCGGGAATTGTTTTCACGCCGACCGTGAACGGGCCCAAAGGGTGTTACGAACTAGCTGGGAAAATCTCGTCTTCGCTTGATATGGAGGTGAATTTCTATTCTGGCACGGCACCCAAGAACTACAGGATGAGCGGTGATGCGTTCGATGCCTACAAGCAAAAGATTCAGCAGAACTTCAAAGCCAATAATTTTCGACTGATGACGGCCACGAAGGCGTTCGGTATGGGGGTCAACAAGGGAAACATTGCCTACACCATCCATTTCGGTATCCCAGGCTCAATGGAGGCGTTGTACCAAGAAGCTGGCAGGGCAGGGCGTGACAAGAAACTATTTCGGGAGCGCCCCGCCGACTGTTTTGTGCTTCTGTCTCGAGAGAAGAATGCTACGGAACTTGACCGAATTTGGAGCACATCGATCAATGTCAATGACTTAAAGGACACTGTTTCCAAGCTGAGTCGTGACAGTGATGTCAACACCAACCTCTGGCTGATGACAAACAATTTGGACACGATTAACGACGAGTTCAAGCTGATGTCGGCCATTTACGGGTATCTGGAGGCTAACCGTGATTCTCAAAAGCTGGTGCTGGCTGCCTCGGATTTCGGAGCCGATAAGTTCAAGTTTGAGAGAGCCAATTACCGCTTGTCTCAGCTAGGCATTGTCAACGATTGGGTGGTCGAAGACTTTTTCAAAGGGGTGTTGTCGGTCGAATTTACCTGTCTCGATGAAGAGCAGTTGATCAGGAACATTGAGAATACGATTAGAAAGTACGACAGCAAGTTCAATTTCTCGGATTTGCGCTTGAGCACGAAAGACACATATGTAGTGCTGAACGACCGTTTGGCGAGGGGGGTCATTAGTCGAACCCAGCATGTCTTCCTGGTTTTGTTGGTCTGGTCGTATGACCATTTTTTCAAAAACCGCAAGCAATCTCTTAAGAATGTGTACGAGCGTTGCAGCGAGCTGGCCTCTGGGAAGATCAGCGAATCGGAATTCAAATTCCTGCTTGAAGGCTATTTCAAAAACAACAACACGAGCCAACGCCTCAAGATCTTGGCCGAAGATTCGGTAGATACGCAGAAATGGCTTTCGGTTTTCTTTGATGATGAGGAGCCAGGTGGTGAGCTAAAAATAATCAGTGATGACAAACTGATCACTCTAAAGGCGCAGCTCTCTAGATTCTTAGAGTCTTACCATGACAATGCCTTTCTCAATTTCATCAGTGGTCTTATTCGGTTGGTTCACAATGAATTTGACGACGCCGACGGTGCAAGGCGCATGCTTATGTCATTAGACCGGTTGGCCGGACGGCCCATGGTTGAAATTGAATGGCTGATGCGTGACACAGTCAGGCTGAAGCCTTTGCTCTCGACCGAGTCGCAATGTCGACTGGCGAGACTCGTCCATGAAAAATTTCAGCATAAAAACATCCTGGAAATTCTGAACACGGGTTTCCAAGATCCCTACACCTACGGGGTGCTTCTGGATCCGTTGCTGCTAAGGATCAAGAGAGTGACGGATACTTATAAAGGATTGGCATTGTGAACGATGTGAGTAAACTCAACGGAATCATCACCTCGCTAGAGGACCAGGCGAGAAAAGTTTCCGAGTTCAGCGGTTTGTTGGCGGCTGTCAACGATGCGCGCAAGGAAATCGAATCAAGCAAAAGTATTCTTGAGGCGGCATCTGCTGAATCTAGGCACTTCCTCAAAGACAGCAGAAGCCAGTTCGATAGCCTCGAGCGGCGGCTGCTTACGCTCGAGAAAAAGCTCGAACAGATTGCGGCTGCGCAAAGCCGAACTTCTGATCAGTTGATGTCGCTTGACATTCTGACGCCTCAGGTATTTTCAGAAACTTCAAAAATTAGCGAAAGACTTCTTCTCGAACGTCTGGATAAACTTGAGGTTGGAATTGATGCGATCAAAACTTCTCAGTTGCATCAGAATAAGAAAGTTATACGCCTTTGGCTGTTTTCAACGGTTATGCTTGTGGTGGTACTTGGGCGTGTCCTGAATTTTTTGTAATCGGGGCGTTCATCAAATATTGGAGAGACGTTCTCCGATATTTGATGGTGTATCGGGTCAGTGCAGCCTTCCAATCGTGGTTGGCCATCCTACATACGCTTTGGGCCGGAGCCGCACTCAGAGGCGGTTGGAGTACAGTGCATCATGTAGGTTCGGCTGTGCCACGTCTTGCATGAACTTCCGGCTGGCGGCGGCGTCACCGTAGTACGCGAGCAGGTTGCCATACATGACAGCCAGCACCTCGGTCACGAACCTGCGCCGCAGCGGCGCATCGCGAATGGAAAGCAGAATGATCAGCAGGTCTTCACCGATCTCGTCGCTGCGCTCGTCATACGCGACAGGTGACGCTACACGCGGAGTGCCCATCGCCTCGAGTACCCAGGGTCCGAGCCGTCGACTGCCAGCCAGCATTTGCACGAAGCCGTTCAGGTCCAACGGCAGTTGCCCAGCCACTCGGTAGTAAGACAGGACGACCTCATGCAGCCGTGCCTCGACCTCGTTTTTTTCCAGCATGTACTGTAGGTGGCCATCTTGACTCCACGTGGCGTCGCACAGCAGGATCTCGCCGTCCACCTGCTTGTCGTCGACCACACCGTGGCGGTGCTGCAGTAGATGCAGGTGCTCGTGCGCAATGATGGCATCTCCATCCGGTCTGTTGGCCAGTCTATCGGCCTTGACCACGATGCGTGTCTCATCGGCGAACAGCGGCACGAAATACCCCAGACCGCGTGGAATGCGACGATGGAAGTCCACCATCAGCTTGGCGGCCTTTAACGCGATCCAAGGAAGCACTACCAGAGCTGCCAGCAAGAGCAGCGGCGCGACTATCAGCGCGAAAAGAATCCGTTGGCCGCGCGTGTGTACGCTCGCTCGCAGCTCCCTCACGCTGCTTGCGCACTGTAAGCGTGTGGCCCGTATAACCTGCCAGACGGGATGCAGCACGGGGCTGATTTCGTCCGGATGCAGAACATGCCAGATCCGATGGAGCATTCGCATGTTTACCCCTAATCCACCGATACCGCGTGTGCGCACTAAGATGAATTCGCGGTCCAAGCCCTGGCTATTCAGTGGCGCAGGTGGAAATTCGCCGAAGTCATGGGCCAGCTGGACATCGGAGCGCCTTGGTTCTTCACTGTAGAAATATCGTTTAATGCGTTGCAGACTATTCATTGGACATTTGTACCATTAACTGGGCGCTGCCGTCGCACCTCTGGTACGAAGTGGCAGGAGACTACACCCACACCGAGACCACCTAGATATTCAGATGACGTACAAATGATTTTTAGGTTTTAGAAAGTTGGTGGTGATGTTCGCAAGAGCCAATATTGGCAAAGAAACTAGACCATCTGGTTCTGGCCGAGTTGAGGCCAGAAGATGCTCATTTTGCCTTGCGTAAAGAAGTCATCCTGCACAGTTTAGCCGTTGAAATTGGACCATTAGCCACGAATGGCTGGAAATGGCCGACTGCCGCCCAGGCGGACAAAACCTGATCGGCTGTAACCGCTGCATAGAAGATCATTGAACAATTCGTTGTAGCACCTGATTTGGATTAGTTTCGGAACGCCAAAAACGATTTGCTGCTCGTCACGACGCATTTACTTTCTCAGCGCAAGGCATCCAGTACTCCCCCGGACGTTGGGTTGATTTCACGAGCGTGCGGTAGGCATGCAGCGGCCCCTCGTATTCAGGCTTGCCTTTGTTCTCTTTCTTGATCTTGAACAGGTCGTTGGGTTTCGCGCTGTCCTGCCCCGCCTTGAGCATGAGACGTTCTGCGTCCATCTTGACGCCCTTGAATGACCAGAGTGCGCGGAAGATGGCTGCCTGGCCATCCGTGCAACGGATAGGGCCATGGGGCCAGTCATCAAGCGTCACCCACCTGAAGTCCGACGAGAAGGGTCCCAGGTAGGCTGTCCAAGGTTCTGCCACGATCAGCTGGGCTTGGCCCGCGTCGGAACCGATGAAGGCTATCCCACCGCCATAGAGGGTGAAGCGTTCCTCCAGCGGTAGCCACTCAACGCCTGCGGCAAAAGGGTTGCCGCGAACCTCCCGGGGCTTGGGCGCAATGACCCGAATGTCGGCGCCTGCAACACGCACCCTGTCAAAGATGGACGGATCCGACCACAGTCGAGTCAGACTCCTGGCCAGCAGCACCGGCGAGCGACGTGCATCGCCCAGCCGCCAGACGCCGTCACAGATGTCGGTGATGCCATCGCGACTTTCGATTTCCATGGCCATGCGCAGCTTGGACATGAGCCATCCCTCATCCAACATCAGGGCTGCCCGATCCTCCGCCGTTAGCGCTGTGGGACCGCACTCTGGGCACTGGCATATCTGGCCGCCCTTGCCGTCACCGAAGATTTGGCCGCTGTGCAGCTGGCAGTAAGGACACAGTGCGAATGTCTGGCTGATGACCGTCGGCTTGATCGCTGGGCCCAGGCTGGCGCAGGCATTCACCTCAGCGGGCGATAGCGCTGCTTTGAACACTGGCGAGCCAACCTTGAACAGTCGGCAGACCAACGACCAAGCTTCATGAGTCGGCATCGGTCAGTCCTCGTAGACGGGCTGCAGATTGGACGTGTTGCTCGTGCGCATCTCCTGCGGGTTGAGCGTCTGACCCTTGCCGAGGATACCCAAGGCAACCAGGTAGCCTTCCAACTGCGACTGCAATGCCGCATCGAACTTGTGCAGGTTCAGCCGGCCTTTGCGGGTGATCTCGACGGTGACAGCCTTGGCCCTGGCCTTGCCTGGCTCGGGCGGGTAGTACAGGTTGATCTGTGCGGCGGTGACCATCCAGTTCTCCGCCAGTGGGCCGGGCAGCTTTTGTGCCAAAAGATCGGTCACGCAGCGGTGCTCGCTTGCCGCCATGGCCGTGCAGTCAACCTTCAACTGGTTGTCAGGACTCATCAGGCTGATGGACTTCACCTGGAGAACATTGAAACCATCGACCTGCGCCTGCGGCACATCGAACCCGAGGCGGAGTGCAGACAGATCCAGTGTCGGCGCCATCAATCGCTGCGCATCAAGGCTCGTGTGCAGCAGATGCTCGGTAAACGCCCTGAGCAGCATCTGGTGGTACTTGGTGCCGCCCTTGACCAAAGATCGGGTGACGCCAGTGCGGGCTGAATATTCCAACACCGAATGGATGTTGGGGTTGCCAACCCGGCGCTTGAGGTCATCTCCCTGGAACTCCAGTTGGACCGTGGAAAGGTCTTTCACGTGCACGCTCAGCAGGAACACACCAGGGCTGCGCTCCATGACGTAGGCCTTGCTGCGGTCACCGCATTGCAACTCGCGCTGGTAAAAGGCCGAAACATCGGCGCGCAATGCCGCCAGTGCGGTATCCGATGTGTCGGGGATGGTTTTGACGCCCAGGTCATGCTGCTGGGCGTTGGCTGATTGGCGTTCGAAGTGGTCGACGTCACCGGCACGGTCGAACAATTCAGGGTGCTTCACATACAGCCAGAAAGAGCGATGGATATCGCTTTTGCAGGTGGCCAGTGTCGTCAAAGCGGCCCCATTGCCGGTGGCCACCTGGAACATGGCCTGCGTTCCGGCCGAATCGCCGAGGGCGACGCTGGCACGCAGCTTGGCGGCCACAGTGTCACGAAGAGCAATGTCCGGGCAGCCGAGCAAGGCTGCAATCAGGGCCTGTGTGGTTTCGGGCTTGTCGGTCCATGCAAAGTCGTCAGGCATCAGCAGCCCATGCCCCGACAGGAACTCACGCAAGGTGGCGTCCACGGGCAACTCGTACAGCAAATCAATCCAGGTTTTTTTCATGTTGGCGGTCCATTCCGAGAAAGCGTCGGAGGTCTGCGGACCGTGAGGTCTGGATGCGCCGGCCAGCGACAAATCGATAAAATGACTAAACAGGTATCGCGCACAAGTAAAGTAACGTGATACAGCGTGATTGTGTCCCGCGCATTTCCGCTTGTCAATCAGGGTGGTACATGTGGCGATCGTCCGTTGCTCGCTGCTATACTCAAAAAGTCCAAACATCCAGCAAATAGGAGCAACGTCATGGCTTCGGTATTCGGGGCACGCCTGCGGCGCCTCCGCGAGGCGAAGGGTTTAACCCTCCAACAAGTAGCCGACGCTGTCGGCTGCACCAAGGCCTACATCTGGGAACTGGAGATGAAGGAAGGCCAGCGCCCATCTGCCGAGCGCGTCCACGGCTTGGCCAAGGTGCTGGGTGTGACGATGGAGGATGTGATGGGCGAACCTCTGCAGCAGGTGCCCCAAGCCAGCCCTGAGGACGTCCAGTTCTTCCGGGAGTACGCGGGCATGACCGACGAGGAGAAAGATCGCTACCGGCAGCTGCTCCAGATCGCGTTCCCTGATAAGGGCAAAGGCGGAGACTGAGTCTTGAGCACGGTGCAAGCCCTTACCGGTCCCATCGCGGCCAACAACATCCACAAGTGGATGCGCGCATGGCACCAAGGCTCTGCACCTGACGCCATCGACCTGGACCTTGTACGTCAGATGCTGCCGGACACACCCTACGGCCAGGGCGTTCGTGAAATCAAGGCACCGATGGCGCATGGCCTTGCCAGCTGTGAAGGCATGCTGGCGCGCAACCCAAATGACGCAGCCGAGTGGGGCATTTTCTACAACGGCCATTCATCCGCACAGCGCCAGCGGTTCACCATTGCCCATGAACTGGGCCACTTCGTCCTACACCGTAGCCAGGGGCCGCACTTCAGCTGTGACAAGGAGAGCATCTACTCCGGCGCTGACCGCATGCGGTCCATCGAGCGCGAGGCCGACGATTTCGCCAGCAACTTACTGATCCCCGGAGACTTGCTGCGCGACGCGATCTTCGACCGACGCATCGATTTGCATCACTTGAGTAACTTGGCCAAACGCTTTCAGGTCTCATTCGAGTCCCTGTGCATCCGTTTCGTGAAGTTCACGCCGCAGCGCGCAATCCTGGTTTATTGGGACAATGGCTTTGCCAAGTATGAGTGGCGCAGCAGCAGCGCCAAAAAAACAGGTGCACGCATTCGGCGCACCGATGACCCGCAAGAGCCACTGGCGGAAACGCTGGCAGCTGACCCGGACATTGCGCAGGAATGGAATGGCGTCGACATGCCCGCCGATGTCTGGTGCTCAGAAGAATCTTCCGACATCACGCTGACCGAGTTCAAGCACACCTACGGTGCCCGTGATCGCGTCCTGTCCCTGCTGTTGCTTGAGAGCGCCGCGCCGCGACCATGGGATAGGTCGAGGCAAGATGAAGTTGTGTCGAACAGCTTTGATCAGTTTGGCTCGCGCGGTGACGCAAGCCAATGAAGGCGAAGATCGGATAAAGCATGTTCGGCGCTGTCAAGACCTTCATCAGAAACGCCCGCATCAAGATTGATTACCCCCGGTATGAGCGTGAACAGCGCGCGCTCCATTTAGCGCAGGCCGACCGTCGGTTCGATGCTAGTCAACTCAACAAAGAGATTGCACAGATCAGACAGCAGGCTACGGCTGTTGGGGACCAGCGTTTTGGATCTGATATTGCATCGCTGGGTCAGCGGGTTGCCGCTACTGAGCATGGGCTGCGCAAAGACCGCCAACTGTTGTCGATTTTTGAGCGGAACTACAAGGCCGAGCTTGATGCACTCTACGCCCAGAAAACTCAATTGTTCGAGGAAAAAGAGGGGCTGCTGGCCGATGCGAGAGCCATAAAGGCGGAGCGCTCTGGCGCTCATGATGATCTTCAAGAGGCCTATGAGGATCTTGAAGATGCGAAAAGCGATGTCGACAGCTGGTATTCGAAGTCAGAGCGAACACCATGGCTGTTCGGCAATGGCGGCAAAAAACTCCCCAAGCATTCACTGTTTGGCCAGAGTCATGGTGATCTGTCTTCGGCCAAGTACCGCCGTGGAGAGGCTGTGAGCGATATTGGTGATAGCAAGCGAAGGCTTGCCGACATCAAGGCCAGACAGGCAGCGCTCCGGCAGGCGATTGATCGGAACTTTGCCGAAATAGGCATGACCATCGAGAAAATTGGCGCGGTAAAAAAAGACCGCCAACACATGTTCGACCTGAAGCAAGAAGGCGTTGATCCTGCCGTCCTGCGCGTGGAAATTCATAACGCTCAATCGACGTTGTCGGACTTGGAAAGGCAGTTGCGCAGCTTGGAAAACCAGCGCCTTGCGTTGATCCAGGAAACGCAGGCGCGGTTGGGATTGCGCGAGCGGGAAGCCGCCGTTGCGGACCTGCATTCAAGGAAGACGCGATTTGTGGAAGAGTTTGACTCCGAGCAAAGTCGAGCAAACCGACAAGATGAACACCGTCGCCAATGGATGGCCAGTCATGCGTGAGTCGATCTTTGCAGTAGCACGCTGATACCCGCTAAAACACGTTACGCGGAGTGTTCTCCATCCCTAGCATGAGAAGTGTTTTCCACACGGACACTTACCATGCAAAAAGACGAACTTATCTTTTGCGCGAACGACGATCGTCCGCGCCACCCCCATCAAGAAATCGCTGACCTCCTCGCCGTGGCGCTCCTGCGCCTGCGTGCCAAGGATTCTTCATGTGACAGTTCAGCCACTCTTGGCGTAAAAGACGAGGTTGACCTTGGCTTTTCTGGCCACCAGCGCGTCAATGCGAACACCTATCAACAAAAAGGAGTTCTCGCATGACGACACACGCAGCACAACCCGATGGCGCCAGCCTGGCTGCCCGGGTCGCTCAACTTGCACACCTTCCCATGGACAGTCTTTGGGCGCTGTGGGACCAGCATTTCGATGAGCGCCCGAATCACCATCACCGGACTTGGCTCGAATCGCGGCTGGCCTACAAGATCCAGGAACGCGCATACGGTGCCCTGAAAGGATCTGTTCGCCGCAAGCTGGAAGAGATCGGGGAGACAGGACTCCTGCCACCGAGGCTACGACGCGAGGCTGATCGCTTGCTGCCCGGAACCATCCTCACCCGTGTCTATGACGATGTGGAACACCAGGTGCTGGTGCGTGGCATGCGTGACTTCGAGTATCGAGGGCAGCGGTTTACCAGCCTCACGGCGGTGGCCAAAGTCATCGCAGGATGCCCATGGTCTGGCCCTATGTTTTTTGGTCTCAAGACCAAAAAGAAGGAGGCAGCATGAGACCACAGCGAAACATGCCAACGGCTCCTGCGCTTGCCCCACGCAAACGCTGTGCTGTCTACACCCGCAAGTCGACCGACGAAGGCCTGGACCAGGACTACAACAGTCTTGAGGCACAACGCGATGCCGGACTGGCTTACGTTGCAAGTCAGCGCCACGAGGGCTGGACTGTCGTAGCTGACGGTTATGACGACGGCGGCTATTCGGGTGGAAACATGGAGCGGCCAGGATTGCGTCGGCTGATGGCTGACATCGAGGCCGGACGGATCGACATTGTGGTGGTCTACAAAATCGACCGGCTGACTCGAAGCCTGACCGACTTTGCCAAGTTGGTCGATGTGTTTGATCGCAACGGCGTGAGCTTCGTTTCTGTCACCCAGCAATTCAACACCACGACCTCGATGGGCCGCCTGACGCTCAATATCCTGCTGTCCTTTGCGCAATTCGAGCGCGAGGTCACGGGCGAGCGCATCCGCGACAAGATTGCAGCAAGCAAGGCCAAAGGCATGTGGATGGGCGGCACCCCGCCTCTCGGGTACGACGTCGTTGAGCGCAAGTTGCTTGTCAACGAGCCGGAAGCCGACCTGGTGCGTTACATCTTCCGTCGGTACGCAGAGCATGGGTCGGCTGCAGAGTTGGTGCGTGAATTGGCCATCGAGGGGCGCACCACAAAGGCATGGCAGACGCAAAGCGGTCATTTCCGAGAAGGGCGACCGATCGATCAGCAGTACATTTTCAAGATGTTGCGCAACCGGATCTACCTCGGTGAAATCCAGCACAAAGACTCGAGCTTTCCTGGGCAGCATGAGGCCATCATTGATCAGGACACTTGGGATCTCGTGCATGCCTTTGTCGATCGTCGCAAGCAAGGGCCACGCGAGAGCATCACGCAGCACCCGGCGCTGCTGGCGGGCCTGCTCCATGCTCCCGATGGCCAGTTGATGATTCACAGCTTCACACGCAAGAAGAACGGACGGCTGTACCGCTATTACGTACCCTACCTGCACAAGCGGCGCAATGCGGGTGCCACGCTTGCACCCGGTGCCACAGATGTCGGTCCGTTGCCTGCGGCCGAAATCGAAACGGCGGTGCTTGAGCAAATTCACCAGGCTCTCCGTGCGCCAGAGATGATGCTGGCGACATGGCGGTCGTGTCAGGGGCATCCAAGGGGCGTCCAATTGCAGGAAGCGCAAGTGGTTTTGGCCATGCAGCGCATTGGCGTTGTTTGGGACCAGTTGTTCCCCAAAGAACAGCAGCGCATCACGCAGCTGCTGATTGAGCGGGTTCAACTGCATGAGCGCGGGCTGGACATCCTGTGGCGCGAAGACGGATGGTTGGGACTGGGTGAAGACGTTGGCCGCCATCCGCTGGTGGAAGAGACCAGGGGCGCCGCAGAGGGGGTGTTTGCATGACATCGCATGCCAAACCAGCCATGCATCCGGACAATCCGAGGCTGCGCAATGTGCGAATCGATATTGGTGAGGATGCGCGCAACTACGTGTCTGGGCAGCAACGCGTGACGATGGTTCCCCTAACTATCCGTCGCAAGCAAAACCGAAAGGTCATGACGCCACCGCCGGGGGAGACATCTGTACTAAATAGCGGTGGCGAAGATGTCTCCATGATTCGGACACTGGGTAAAGCCTTCTACTGGCAGAAGCTTCTTGACCAGGGTAAGTTCGCCACCATACGGGACCTGGCCACGGCGATGAAACTTGAAGCAGGATGGGTGGCTGAGGTACTCCGCATGACCACGCTGGCGCCAGACATCATCGAGGCCATCCTTGATGGCCAACAGCCTCGGCACCTGAATCTCCAAACTCTGCGTGGCCGGCATGATCCGCTGCCACGGGATTGGCAAGAGCAGCGAAAGTTGTTCGGGTTTTCGGTTTGAGTACTTGGCGAGGCGACGATTGATCCTGGAACACCGATTTGCTACGCGGCATTAAATAATCAGACTTCAGGCCTGAAGCGTTTGTGTTTAACCGCCAATCTGATGACTCGTTCAATGGCCTGCGCCTCTTGTTCGGTAAATTGAGCCTCATTGCCAGTTGGAGTTTCACGGATCTTTTTTCGTAACATGTACACTTTATAAGCACCAGCAAAAATACTGATCAAGCCGCCTCCGACTGCCAAGGGAACCCAGATTGGTGTGGCAGATATCAGCCCCGCAGACATCAAAGCCCCAGTGATACCCGTTGCACCGATAGTCGTGCCGAAAATCCCAGCACCACCAATTGCTGCCGAGGCGACGCCCGTGATCACTGCGGTTCCTGCTCCCAGTGCAGCAAAACCACCAGCCAACAAACTACCGATGGCAGCTGTACTCAGATATGTGCCGGCGACGTAGCCACCTGAAGCTGCTGAGGTAACTATGAGACCACCAGCGGCGTGCGGGACGATTGTCCCTCCGGCTGCGAGCGCAGTAACTATCGGGATTAAAGGAAGTGGCATCAATGGTCCTTAGTGTGAAGTTTGGGGTGAAAGCGAAGGTCCCCAAAGTTCTTTTTTTCATGGGTGAACAACCATAGCGCAATGGTATGTCATCACAAATGTGATGGGGATCTTGTAAGGCAAAAAATCGTAAGACGGTAGGCCAGCTATGGAATCAACCATCTAAAACGGCGAGCACTGGGCTCGCCGTTTTGCATTCTGAGGCCCATTGGCGAACTGGAAGTTTCCGCTGAGTTCGCCAATCGCTCCCTCGTAAGTTCGCCACCCGAATTCTCCAATGACACCTGTTCCTCAACAGCCTCAAAGGAGAGTCTCATGGCAGCTATGGCAAGCCCCCAAACCCGGTCGTCCTACCCGGCGATCAATACCCTGGCACCCGGTGACCGGCGTGTCCTGAACGAAAACGAACTGGCCCAGCGCTGGGGTGTGAGCCCCAAGACGCTGCAGCGCTGGCGCAGCGAGGGTCGTGGCCCTCGTTACCTCAAGCTATCCAAGCGGGTCAGCTACCCGCTGGAAGCCATCCTCGACTTCGAGTACAGCGCGCTGCATGAGTCGACCGCTGAACGCGTGATGGCGTGAGGGAGATGGTCATGAACGATTTGTCCATCTTCCCAGCCGACATCGCCGAGATGTCAGTCGCCCAACTGGCCAAGCTGCCAGTTCATCAACTCTACGAAGTCGACACCAATCTCGACCAGGCCATTGCCTGGCTCAAGAGTGCCCGCACAAAAGTGGATTTGGCCCTGGACCAGCGCTTCGGTACCCAAGGGCGTGAAGCCCTGCGTGACACTGCCCGCGACTTTGGCACAGCCCACTTCAATGTCGATGGCCTGCATGTGAAATTTGAGCTGCCCAAGAAGGTGTCTTGGGACCAGAAAAAACTCAAGGCCATTGCCGAGCGCATCGTCGCTTCGGGCGAAGCCGTCGAGAGCTATCTCGACGTGAAGCTGGCGGTACCTGAGTCCCGTTACATCAACTGGCCGCCGGCCTTGCAGCAGCAATTTACCGACGCACGCACGGTCGAGGCTGGCAAGGCCACGTTTGAGCTCAGCCGTGATGAAGGAGGTGTGTGATGGCCCTTCCAATCATCAGTGCATCACAACGTCTGGCAGAAAAGCAAGGCGTCAAGCTGGTGCTGCTCGGCAAGTCCGGCATCGGCAAAACCACCCAGCTCAAGACCTTGCCCGAGGACAGCACGCTGTTCGTGGACCTGGAGGCCGGTGATCTCGCGGTCAAGGACTGGCATGGTGACTGCGTGCGCCCCGCGACCTGGCCTGAGTTCCGCGACCTGGTGGTCTTCCTGGCTGGCCCTAACCCGGCACTTCCGTCCGAAGCACCGTACTCGCAGGCTCACTTCGATCACGTCTGTGAGCGCTACGGCGATCCGGCCCAGCTTGCCAAGTACGACACCTACTTCGTCGACAGCATCACGGTGCTGGCACGTCTGGCGCTCATCTGGGCCAAGGTCCAGCCGCAGGCCATGTCTGAGCGCACCGGCAAGCCCGACACCCGCGGGGCCTACGGCCTCTTGGGCCAGGAAATGCTCACTGCACTGACCCACCTGCAGCATGCCCGTGGCAAGCACGTGGTGTTTGTCGCCATCCTCGACGAGAAGCTCGACGACTTCAACCGCAAGGTGTTCGTGCCGCAGATCGAGGGCTCCAAAACCGCAGCCGAACTGCCCGGCATCGTCGACGAGGTGGTGACGCTGGCCGAGATCAAGGCTGAGGACGGTAGCAGTTACCGCGCCTTCATCACCCACACGCTCAACCCTTATGGCTACCCGGCCAAGGACCGCTCCGGCCAGCTTGACCTGCAGGAGCCGCCCAACCTGCGCGCCCTCATCGACAAGTGCGCCGCTGCCACCCGCATGCCCTCTGGCATTCCCTCATCCCAAACACCCAAGGAGTAATCCATGTCCAACTGGTCCGATTTCAACGACGCCGAACAACAGCAATCCTTCGATCTCATCCCCAAGGGCACGGTCGCCAAGGTCCGCATGACCGTAAAGCCCGGTGGGTACGACGACCCCAGCCAAGGCTGGCTTGGCGGTTACGCCACCCAGAGCTTTGAGACCGGCAGCATCTTCCTGGCCTGCGAATTTGTCGTGCTCGAGGGCGAATACGCCCGCCGCAAGCTGTGGTCCAACATTGGCTTGTACAGCAGCAAGGGACCCACCTGGGGCAACATGGGCCGCACCTTCGTGCGCGCAGCCCTGAACTCGGCGCGCAACGTCCGCCCCGACGACAACACGCCGCAGGCGGCAGCAGCACGGCGCATCCAGGGCTTCCATGAGCTGGATGGCCTGGAGTTCGTCGCCCGCATCGACATCGAAAAAGACGGTCGCGGCGAAGCGAAGAACGTGGTCAAGATGGCTGTGGAGCCAGGTGAGCCTGAATACGCGCCCACGATGGCTGGCGCTGGGTTCATTCCCAACCGTACGGGAGCGGCCCCGGTCACACGCCCAGCCGCAGTTCTACCCGTATCCCCGACCGCAGTCACAACCGCTGCCGCGCCGGCAGCGGCCCAACGGCCTGCGGTGTCCGGCAAGCCCGCCTGGGCGCAGTGAGGGAGGGCAATGAAATGCTGGGTCTGCTCAAGACAGGCCCGGGGGTTCGGCCATACCGACAACCGGCATGGCATCGGCAACCCCCGGCGCTATCCCATCGACTGGGTGTTCTGTTCCCACCGTTGCCAGGACGCGTTTCACGCGATGTATGGCAATTGGCTCCGGGTCAAGGAAGGTCGCATCAACAAGACGGAGGTCGCCATGATTGATCCGTCTGATGTCGAGCTGGCCGCCATGCGCCAGTGCCTCAAGGCCTTTGGCGAAGCGGCTGGCGAGATTGGCTTTGCCAAGCCGCTGGGTGACTACGCTGAGACTGAAGCCTTGCGTGTGATTGATGCGATCGTCACCTGCTACACGGACGCCATGGCGGCGCACCACGAAGCCACCAAGTTTCCGCCGGTGCGTGGCATGCCGCCGACGCCAGATCCGCTGGCCAACCCGTTCGCTGATTTCGAGGATGACTTGCCTTGGGAAGAACCGAAGGCGAAAACGACACACCCGCAACCGGCGAAGGGGAGAAAGTCATGATCGACTTCAACTCCTCGGCAAGTGTCTCCGGCCAGTTGGAAGCATTGGTCGACGTCGGCATGCAGCGACAGCGTGCCAAGCAAACGCCCCGGGCATACCTGGGTGCATCCAGGCTGGGGGCCTCGTGTGAGCGAGCCCTCCAGTACGAATTTGCCAAGGCTCCGGTCGATCCTGGCCGTAACACCTCGGGGCGCATCCTGCGCATCTTCGAGCGTGGTCACGTGATGGAGGACTGCATGGTCACCTGGCTGCGTGAGGCCGGGTTTGACCTGCGCACCCGCAAGGCCGACGGCGACCAGTTCGGCTTCTCGGCGGCGGGTGGACGACTCAAGGGCCATGTCGACGGCGTCATCGTTGCTGGCCCCGAAGGTTTTGCCTACCCCGCCCTGTGGGAGTGCAAATGCCTCGGTCAGAAATCCTGGCGCGAGCTGGAGAAGCACAAGCTGGCGATTGCCAAGCCGATCTACCACGCCCAGGTGGTTCTCTATCAGGCTTACCTGGAGTTGCACGAGCACCCGGCGCTCTTCACGGCGATCAACGCCGACACCATGGAGATTTACACCGAACTCGTGCCCTTCGATGCGGTGCTGGCGCAACGCATGTCCGATCGCGCCGTCAAGGTGATCACCGCCACCGATGCCGGGGAACTCCTGCCCCGCGCATTCCATGAATCCACCCATTTCGAGTGCCGGATGTGCCCATGGCAGGACCGGTGCTGGAGGACCCCCACATGAACATTCCCACCATGCAAGACGTCCTGGGTGAGCGTCTGGTCGATGCGCGCGAAGCGTCGCACTGCCTCAATCTCCCGCTGTACTTACTCACCCACCCGAGCGAGCGTGAGCGCCTGAAGGTGCCGCATTACCGAGTCGGCAAGTTGGTGCGTTTCAAGCTCCAAGAGTTGATCGCCTGGGTCGAACGGCAAGGGGGCGTATCGGATGCTTGATTTCAACGATACCCCTGCTGAAGGGGCCCCCAACCCCGACGTGACACGCGAGTCGATCAGGACAGATCTCGTCGCACGACTGGAATCCATCCTGGCCACGCTGTTTCCAACTGG
>JACCDG011123178.1_pt1 | contig 20565 bp, 21 predicted proteins | sample 7442471 | NCBI WGS metagenome assembly JACCDG01 (sample SAMN15323444, study PRJNA562643) | freshwater metagenome | isolation source: river surface water | place: USA:Blue River Watershed | collected 2017-08-17 | reverse complement strand
GCGTGTCGCCACCGCCAGCAATGCTGAAGGCGCTGGACTCGGCAATCGCTTTGGCGATTTCTTTGGTGCCGTTGGCAAACTGATCAAACTCGAACACGCCCACCGGGCCGTTCCAGACAATGGTGCCGGCCTGCTTGAGCTGGGCCGCCAGCTTGGCTGCCGTCTCCGGGCCAATGTCCAGGATCATGTCATCGTCTGCCACCTCGGTGGCTTTCTTGACGGTGGCTGTGGCCGTAGGACTGAACTCTTTGGCGCAGACCACATCGGTGGGGATCGGCACCTCGGCACCACGGGCTTTCATGGCCTCGATCACGGCTTTGGCCTCGCCCACCAGGTCGGCTTCGGCCAGGCTCTTGCCGATCTTCAGGCCTGCAGCGAGCATGAAGGTGTTGGCAATGCCGCCACCCACAATGAGTTGATCCACATTGTTCGCCAGGCTTTTGAGGATGGTCAGCTTGGTGGACACTTTGGAGCCCGCCACGATGGCAGCCAGGGGGCGTTTGGGGTTGGCCAGCGCCTTGCTGATGGCGTCGATCTCGGCAGCCAGCAGGGGGCCTGCACAAGCGATCGGTGCGAACTGGGCGATGCCATACGTCGTGCCTTCGGCGCGGTGGGCGGTGCCAAAGGCATCGTGCACGAAGATGTCGCACAGCGCGGCCATCTTGCGGGCCAGCTCTTCGTTGTTCTTTTTCTCGCCCTTGTTGACGCGGCAGTTTTCCAGCATGACGATCTGGCCTGGCGCAACCGCCACACCATCGACCCAGCTGGACACCAGGGGAACCTCTCGGCCCAGCAGCTCGCCCATGCGCTTGGCCACGGGGGCCAGAGAGTCTTCGCTCTTGAACTCGCCTTCGGTGGGGCGACCCAGGTGGCTGGTGACCATCACAGCAGCGCCAGCCTTCAACGCCATTTCGATGGCGGGCACGCTGGCGCGGATGCGGGTGTCTTCGGTGATGTTGCCCGCATCGTCTTGCGGCACGTTCAGGTCAGCGCGGATGAACACGCGCTTGCCAGCAACTTGGCCTTGGGCGCACAGGTCGGAAAAACGGATCACTTTCATGGGGCTGCTTCCAGATCAAAATATCCTGCCCATTTTAAGAGTCCACCCTCACCCCGGACTGACGCCCTTCAGGTTCGTTCCCCGAACAATCGCAGCTGCGGGTCACTTACCAGCCCAAGCCCAGGTGCAGCGGCAGGTACACGCCCATACCGGCCACAATGGTCCACAACACATTGCGTTTCCAGAAGAAAACCGCCCCACCCACAAAGGCCGCGTACAGGCGCGCATCCAGCAGCGTGGTGATGACCTGACCTTGGCTCATGAAGACCTCAGGCGCGATCACGGCCGACAAAGCCGCAATCGGTGCGTATTGCAGCCCTCGCTGGGCCCATCCCGGCAGATGCCAGGGTTTGCTGGACATGAAAAAGAAGCCTCGCGTGACCACCGTCACCACCGTCAGGCCCGCAATCACGAGCATGATCCAGACATCATGGCCCGTCATGCTGCAGCTCCTGTGCGAGGGTGCATTTTTTCAACCGTGAGCGCCAGAATCACCGCCACCGCAATCGCCACCACGATGTTGAGCTTCAACGGCAAGGCAAACGCCACTACAGCTGCCACCGCCGCGACCGCTGCAGCCATGATGCGCAAGCGCGAACTCGCCAGCGAACACTGAATGCCGATCAGACACAAAATGCCGGCAAAACCCAGCCCCCATTGCGTGGGGATGAAATTAGCCAGGGCAATGCCGATCAGGCTGGCCGAAATCCAGCTCAGCCAGTTGCAGAAATAGTTGCCGGTGAACCAAGCCTCCTGCTCCAGCAACACCTCGGGTGTTTTACCCGGATGCGGGTATTGACGCACAAAGAGCACATAGGTGATGTCGCCGGTCAGGTAGGCGTGCCACATGCGCTGCACCAGTGGCAGGTGCATCAGGTAATCGCGCAAATGCAGACTGAACACCACAAAGCGCAGGTTGACGCAAAACGCCGTGGCCAGAATCACCCAGATGGGAGCCCCTGCAATGATCAAGGGTGTGGCGGCCAGCTGCGCGCTGCCGGCAAACACAAAAATGGTCATCGCCACGGCTTCAAAGACGCTCAGGCCGGACTTGACCATGGCCACGCCCGTCATCATGCCCCAGGCAGCGATGCCCGGCGCCTGCGGCAGCAGCGCCCTCAAACCATCCATGAAAGCAGGATGCTGACGTAAACGCGCTTGCAAAAACATCATGCAGCCAGCCGTTGACCAACTTGCAGCGGACAACCCCGCAGGAAATCAGCTGCACTCAGGCGCTTACCCCCGGGACGCTGCAACTGCGTCAGGCACAGCTGCCCTTGTCCACAGGCCACACGCACACCGCTGGCATCGGCTTGCACCACCGTACCCGACGCAGCGGCCTGGGCCAACGGCTCTGCCGCGGCCGCCCAGAGCTTGAGCACTTCGGTCGCGCCGTTGTGAACCAAAGGCACCGTCATGCCGGGGAAGGGGTCAAAAGCACGGATACGACGCGCCAGCACCTCGGCGGGCAAAGCCCAGTCCAGCGCGGCCTCGGCTTTTTCGATCTTGTGCGCGTAAGTGATGCCTTCGGTCGGTTGGGGCGTAGGCACCAGCGCATCGGGCTGCGCCAGCGCCTGAACAATGCACTCACCGCCCATGGCGGCGAGCTGGTCGTGCAAGGTGGCAGTCGTTGCATCAGGTGCAATCGGCATGCTGCGCACCAGCAGCATATCGCCCGTGTCCAGCCCGGCGTCCATCTGCATGATGGTGATGCCGGTCTCTGCATCACCGGCTTCAATCGCGCGGTGAATCGGCGCCGCCCCGCGCCAGCGCGGCAGCAAGGAGGCGTGAATATTGAGGCAACCTCTGGGCGGCAAATCCAGCGTCCATTGCGGCAGGATCAGGCCATAAGCGGCCACCACCATGCACTCGGCATTCGCAGCCAGCAAGGCCTCGCGAGCCGCTGCGGCCTCCTCGGGGTATTTGCCGTCCAGGCGCAGACTGCGTGGTTGCTGCACGGGCACGCCATGCTCAAGCGCCCACTGCTTGACGGGCGAGGCCTGCAGCTTCATGCCACGCCCTGCCGGGCGATCGGGTTGGGTCAGCACCAACGCAATGTCGTGGCCTGCTGCGTGCAGCGCCACCATGGCCTCGCGAGCAAATTCGGGGGTTCCCGCAAAAACAATTTTCAAGCGCGCTCCTGCGTTCAGCGCTGATCGTCACGCAAGGACTTGGCCAGCTTGGTCTTGATGCGACCGAGCTTGAGCGGCGAGAGGTACTCCACAAACACCTTGCCCATGAGGTGATCCATTTCATGCTGGATGCAAATGGCCAGCAGGCCCTCGGCTTCGATGGTTTGTGGCTTGCCATCGCGGTCCAGCGCGCTGACTTTGACGGCCGTGGAGCGTTCCACACCATCGTAAATACCGGGCACGGAGAGGCAACCTTCGTCGCCCTTGACGCGCTCGTCGCTGGCCCACAGCAATTCGGGGTTGATCAGCACCAGCGGCTTGTCGCGCTCCTCGGAGGTATCGATGACCACGACACGCTCGTGCACATCAATCTGCGTCGCCGCCAGACCAATGCCATTGGCGTGATACATGGTCTCAAACATGTCGTCGAGCAAGGTTTGGATGCGCGCATCCACAGCCTGCACGGGTTTGGCCACCGTGTGCAGACGTGGGTCGGGAAAACGAAGAATGGGAAGCAGTGCCATGGTGCTTATTTTCGCAGACCTTGAAAACCTTGTTCGTCTGTCGTCTTGCCGCCGCGGTGGTTTTCACCCAGAATGGGCCCACAGAGTCCTCAAGGACCACGACAGGGAGAACACATGCTGACCGACCACGACGAACTGGGCGCCTGGCTGCGCCTGCTGCAAACACCGGGCATCGGACCGGAAACCGCACGCAAGCTGATGGCCGCCTTGGGGCCGCCGCAGACCATCTGGCAATGCAGCCACAGCGACTGGGCCAGGGTGGTGAGCGCACGCATCGCACTGGCCATGGCGCAGGAGCCCGATGAACTTCAGCCCTTGCTGCGCAACACGGTGGCCTGGCTGGACGCCGATCCGGCTGGGCGCGCCATCGTCACCCTGGGCGACCCGGATTACCCTGCCGCTTTGCTGAACACCGACGATCCACCCGCGCTGGTCTACGCGATGGGTCAGATCGATCAACTGCGCCAGCTGCAAGCCCATCAGGCACTGGCCATGGTCGGCAGCCGCAACCCCACGCCCCAGGGCAAGCTCAATGCACATGCTTTTGCACGCAACCTGTCTCAGGCGGGGCTGACCATTGTCTCGGGCCTGGCGCTGGGCATTGATGGCGCATCGCACGAAGGCGCTTTGGAGGGCGCAAGCTCAGGGCACATCGCCACCATCGCCGTGGTGGGCACCGGGCTGGACCGCGTTTATCCACGCAGCCACTTGCAACTGGCGCACCGCATTGCGCAGCAAGGCCTGATCCTGTCCGAATACCCGCTGGGCACGCAACCTCGTCCCGAAAACTTTCCGCGCCGCAACCGCATCATTTCGGGCTTGAGCCAAGGCACGCTGGTGGTGGAGGCCGCGCTGGAATCAGGTTCGCTCATCACCGCCAGGCAAGCGCTGGACCAAGGCCGAGAAGTGTTTGCCATTCCAGGCTCCATCCACTCGCCGCAAAGCAAAGGCTGCCACGCGCTCATCCGCCAAGGCGCCAAACTGGTGGAGGCTGCGCAAGATATTCTCGAAGAACTGCACGCGCCCTTTCATACCCAGATGCCACTCACACTGGAGTCCGACACCGAACAGGAAAGCCCCCTGCTGTCGCACCTGGGCCATGACCCGGTCAATCTGGACACCCTGCAAGCACGCACAGGGCTGGACACGCCCCACCTTCAGGCCGAGCTGCTCGACCTTGAACTGGCCGGTCAGGTCGAACGCTTGCCAGGCGGACTCTTTCAGCGGTTGGTGCGGGCCTGAAAAAACAAAAGGCCCCAGCGGGGCCTTTTGCAATTGGAGTGAACCGGTCACACCACAGCGCCGTGGTTTTCGTCGGAAGGGTCACCTTCTTTCTTAACCGCCTTGACCAGGTCTTCGCGTTTGACGCCCAGCCACATGGCAATGGCCGCAGCCACGAACACCGATGAGTAGATGCCAAACAAAATGCCAATGGTCAGGGCCATGGCAAAGTAGTGCAGCGTTTCGCCCCCGAACAGGAGCATGGACAGCACCATGATCTGCGTGGAACCGTGGGTGATGATGGTGCGGCTGATGGTGGAAGTGATCGCGTTGTCGATGATGCCCACCGTGTCCATCTTGCGGTAGCGACGGAAGTTCTCGCGAATGCGGTCGAAAATCACCACCGATTCGTTGACCGAATACCCCAGCACCGCGAGCACCGCCGCCAGCACCGCCAGCGAAAACTCCCACTGGAAGTAGGCGAAGAAGCCCAGGATGATGATCACATCATGCAAGTTGGCAACGATGGCCGAGACCGCAAACTTCCACTCGAAGCGAATCGCCAGGTAAATGACAATGCCCACAACCACAAAGGCCAGCGCCTTGAGGCCGTCAGCTGCCAGTTCATCGCCCACCTGTGGACCCACAAACTCGGTGCGACGCAAGGTCACATCGGGGTTTTGCGCTTTCAGTGCACTGAGCACCTGCTCGCTTTGCTGACCCGAAGTCACGCCTTTTTGAACTGGCAAGCGCAACAACACATCGTTGGCGGTGCCAAAGTTCTGCACCTGCACATCGTTGTAGCCCAGGCCAGAGACCACATCGCGCACCTTGTTGACATCAGCCGGCTGGCTGTAGCTGACCTCCATCAGCGTGCCGCCGGTGAACTCCACCGACAGGTGCAGGCCACGGGTGAACAGGAAGAACACGGCCGCCAGAAACGTCACGAAAGAAACCACGTTGAAGATCAACGCGTGCTTCATGAACGGGATGTCTTTTTTGATCTTGAAGAATTCCATCTCGCAGCCTCCGCTTATTCGCTCTTGTCCACGGCCGTGCCGCCGGCTGGACGCCAGACGGTACCGATCGAGACGGTCTTGAGCTTTTTCTTGCCGCCGTACCAGAGGTTGACCAGGCCACGCGAGAAAAACACCGCAGAGAACATGCTGGTCAAAATACCCAGACAGTGCACCACCGCGAAGCCGCGCACCGGTCCGGAACCAAAAGCCAGCAGGGCCACGCCCGCAATCAGGGTGGTGATGTTGGAGTCAAAAATCGTCGCCCAGGCCCGGTCATACCCCGAATGGATGGCCGCTTGCGGGCTCACGCCGCTGCGCAGCTCCTCACGCACGCGCTCGTTGATCAGCACGTTGGAGTCAATCGCCATGCCCAGCGCCAGCGCCATGGCGGCCATGCCTGGCAGCGTCAGTGTGGCCTGCAGCATGGACAGCACTGCCACCAACAGCAGCAGGTTGACCGCCAGCGCCAGGCTGGAGAACAAGCCAAACATCATGTAGTACACGCACATGAAGGCCACGATCACCAGGAAACCCCAAGTCACGCTGTTAAAGCCCTTGGCAATGTTTTCAGCGCCCAGGCTCGGGCCAATGGTGCGCTCTTCGATGATTTCCATCGGCGCAGCCAGCGAACCCGCACGCAGCAGCAGCGCCGTGTCGTTGGCTTCCGCCGTCGTCATGCGGCCGGAAATCTGCACACGACCGCCACCAATTTCGGTGCGGATCACAGGGGCCGTCACGACCTCGCCCTTGCCCTTTTCGAACAGGATGATGGCCATGCGCTTGCCCACGTTCTCGCGCGTCACATCGCGGAAGATGCGGGCACCCTTGGCGTCCAGCGTCAGGTTGACCACCGGCTCCTGCGTCTGGCTGTCAAAGCCGGGCTGTGCATCGGTCAGGTTGTCGCCGGTCAGGACCACCTGTTTTTTCACAATCAATGGCTGGGCGTTGCGCTCCATGTAGCGCTCGGAGCCAAAAGGCACCAGACCAGCGCCTTGCTCGGCAGCCCGCGCCTCGGTGCTTTCATCGACCATGCGGACTTCCAGCGTGGCGGTACGGCCCAGAATGTCTTTGGCTTTGGCGGTGTCCTGCACGCCCGGAAGCTGCACCACGATGCGGTCCAGGCCCTGCTGCTGGATCACCGGTTCGGCCACGCCGAGCTCGTTGATCCGGTTGTGCAGCGTGGTGATGTTCTGCTTGAGCGCCTGCTCCTGAATCTTGCGGCCTGCTTCGGGCTTGATGGTCGCCACCATGCGCGTTTCACCGCCTTGGGCAGACTCGGTGGCCTGCAGCTCGGGGAAACGGTCCGTCAACAGGTTCTGGGTGGCCTGGAGTTGTTGCGCATCGCGAAGACGGATTTCGATTGACTGGCCATCACGGTTGATGCCGCCATGGCGAATGTCCTTTTCGCGCAGCGTGCTGCGCAGATCACCCGCCAGCGACTCGGCCCGCTTGGTCAAGGCAGCCTGCATGTCCACCTGCAGCATGAAGTGCACACCCCCGCGCAAGTCCAGACCCAGATACATTGGCGACGCATGCAGCGCCGACAACCACGCCGGCGAACGCGAGACCAGGTTCAGCGCCACGATATAGGGCGGGTCACTGGGATCAGGCACCAAGGCTGCCTGAATCGCGTCCTTGGCCTTGAGCTGCTCGTCCGTGTTGTCAAACCGTGCACGGATGGAAGTACCTTCCAGCGACAGCTGCCGCGGCGCCAAACCAGCTGCCTGCAAGGCAGACTCCACTTTGCCCAGCGTGGACAAGTCCACCTTGAGCGTGGCCTTGGCCGTGGACACCTGCACCGCAGGCGCCTCTCCAAAAAAGTTGGGCAGCGTGTAAATGGCCCCCAAGAGCAACGCGATCACAATGATCGCGTACTTCCATACCGGGTAACGGTTCATAGCAAGATCGCGTGCAACAGGGTGAAAAAGTGGCCGTTGATTACTTGATGGTGCCTTTGGGCAGCACTTGCACCACAGCAGAGCGCTGCATCTGCACTTCAACGCCAGTGGCCAGTTCCACGCCAATGTAGGCCTCGCCCAGCTTGCTGACCTTGCCCAGCATGCCGCCAGCGGTAACGACCTCATCGCCCTTGGCCAGAGCTTCGATCATGGCCTTGTGCTCTTTTTGCTTTTTCATTTGCGGGCGGATCATGACGAAATACAGCACCACAAACATCAGCACCAAGGGCAGCATGCTCATGAGCGTGCCTTCGGTGGTACCAGCAGCAGCGGTCTGAGCGTAAGCGGAAGAAATAAACATGGGGTTCTCCTGAAAACCTGAGGTGTTGTTTTGAGCAGAGCAGCACACCAAGCGCTGCACTGCAAACCAACGTGCGATTGTATGCGGCGCTAAGATCGGCCCCATCAATCCCCTTGTGGAGCACGCCTTTGGGCTTTCCCTTACTTGCCATTTCGGCCCTCATGGGCTCGCTGGTGTCCCTGTCTTTGGGCACCTCGTTTGCCAAAAGCCTGTTTCCCATGGTGGGCGCGGCCGGCACCACCACGTTCCGCCTGGTGTTTGCCACTGCCATCCTCATGCTCTTGTGGCGCCCCTGGCGCCGCAGCTGGGAGCGCAGCGACTGGCCTGCCCTGGCCGCCTACGGCCTGACGCTGGGCACCATGAATCTGCTGTTCTACAACGCCATCAAGACCATTCCCTTTGGACTGGCCATTGCCATTGAGTTTTCCGGCCCCCTGGCCGTCGCCATCTGGAACTCCCGCCGCTGGCTCGACGGACTGTGGGTGTTGCTGGCCATCTCGGGGCTGGCCCTGCTGTTGCCGCTGCCTGGCCTGGACAGCAGCGCACTCGACCCGGCTGGCGTAGCGTTTGCGCTGGCCGCCGGGGCATGCTGGGCGCTGTACATCGTGTTTGGCCAACGAGTGTCCAAACGCTTTGGCGCCATGGCCACACCCATGGGCATGCTGTTTGCCGCCCTGACCGTGCTGCCTTTTGGCGTGGCCCAAGCGGGCAGCGCCTTGCTCGACACCAGCCTTCTGGCCGCCGGGCTGGGCGTGGCCATCTTGTCCAGCGCCATTCCCTACAGCCTGGAGATGTACGCCCTGCGCCACCTGCCCAAGCAAACCTTCAGCATCTTGCTGAGTCTGGAGCCCGCCACCGGAGCGGTTGCCGGCTGGCTGGTGCTGGGCGAACAGCTCAGCCCCCTGCAACTGCTGGCCATGGCTCTGGTGATGGTCGCTTCGATGGGCAGCGCGTGGAGCAACGCCCGCGGCCCGGTCGCCACCGACGCCCCTTAAGCACTACCCACCAAAGCAAAAGCGCCTGGACCTTTCGGTCACAGGCGCTTTTGAAGTCTGCAAGATCAGGCCCCAGAAGGAGCCTTCTCAAACTCAGGCCTTGGCTTTGGCCTTGGAGATGGCGGACTTGACAGCAGCTTCGGCCTGGCCGGAAGCAGCCTTCAGGCTGGCTTCGGCGTTGTCAGCAGCTTGCTTGGCCACTTTTTTCATGGTTTCGGCAGCGTTCTGGCTGGCTTCCATGGCGTTTTTGATCATGGCCACAGCGGCTTCGGAACCGGCGGGAGCGTTTTTCAGGTTGTTTTCAACCAGAGCTTGCACAGCTTCCTGGCCTTCAACCAGCTTGGCTTCCACGGCCTTGGCCATTTCGGCGCCAGTGCCGGACACGATGTCATACACATGACGGCCATAAGACACCGACTTTTCGAAAGCGGGCTGCACCAGAGCGGCTTGAGCGGCCAGCACTTCCTGGGGGTTCTTGGCGGTCAGCAGGCCTTGGGCGTTGCTGAAAGACTCGCCCACAGCAGCTTTGCCAGCGGCCAGGTTCAGCTCGACCAGACGCTCGAAACCGGCGAAAGCGGTTTGGGTCAGGCCAGCAGCGGCTTGCAGGTTGGCTTTGTTGGCAGCGGCGAATTGTTCGGCGTTGAAGTTCATGATGGGTTCCTTGAAGAAATTTGTTGCAATGCAGCAATTGTTCCAGCCTCACCCACCCATGGCAAGGGTTTTCCCCCACTTTAGAGTCAACTCTCCAAAAACGGCCATGCCCATCCAAGGCCTTGCAGCTCCCGTACGCACCCATTGACTACACTCGGGGCATGGAGTTTTTCAGTGTCTTTATTCTGGTGGTGCTGGCCATGCAGGCACTTAACCGCCGCGGCCAGCGCGAACGCACCGCGCGGCTGGCCGAACACCTGCGCCCCTACAGCATCGAGCAAAGCATGGAGCAGCTCACGCACGCTTACCTGCGTGCCCTTGACGAAAAAGACCCCGAACGTCAGCACCAGATCTGGCAACTTCAGGCCCCTACCGAAACCCGCCTTGCAGAAGACTTTGTTTCCCTGGCCACCTCCTTCTCGCGCCTGGCACCCCCCCTGGCACGCACACCCAAAGTGTCCATACCTTATCTGGAAAAGCTCGTCCCCCAAGCCAGCTTTGACATGCGCCGCGCCCTGGCCATCCACGCCGAAGGCATTGGTGCCGCCGTGCGCAACACCAGCCTGGGCGAAAAAGACCGCGCCTTTCTGATCCTGGCCGAAATGCTGCTCATGCAGCACACCTGCCACTGGTTCTGTCGCGGCCGCGCCGTCGCTTCGGCCCGCATGCTGGCCCGCCACCAGACCTCGTACGACAAAGCCCTGGCCAGCGTATCTGCCCGCACACGCAACGACTACCTCAAACTCATCAACGGCCCCGCGCTGGGCGCCTGACCTGAAGACACCCATGCCCATCCGCGACGCCCGCCCCGAAGACGCACAGGCCATTGCCGACATCTACAACGACGCTGTTGCGCACACCACCGCCATCTGGAACGAGGTCAAGGTCGACGCCGCCAATCGCGTGCAATGGATGCAAACCCGCCAGAACATGGGCTACCCCGTGCTGGTGATTGAAGACGCCCAAGGCCAGGTGCAGGGCTACGCCAGCTTTGGCGACTGGCGCGCCTTTGACGGTTACCGCCACACCGTCGAGCACTCGGTGTATGTGCACCCCCACACCCGCGGCCAAGGCCTGGGCCTGAAGCTGATGCACGCCCTGATCGAACGCGCACGGGGCCTGAACAAACACGTCATGGTCGCCGCGATTGAGTCGGGCAACACCGGCTCCATCGCCCTGCACCACAAACTGGGCTTTGTGGTCACCGGGCAAATGCCCGAAGTGGGCACCAAGTTTGGCCGCTGGCTGGACTTGACGTTCATGCAACTGCAACTGGACCAACGCCCCGCATAAACCCCCACGGGTATTCGTCAGCCTCTGTTCAGTCAAGCAAGCACATACTCAGGTGCTTATTGATTGACGAGGAACAACATGAAAAAAGCACTCACACTGGCGCTGGGCCTTCTGCTCAGCAGCTTCGCCTTTGGCCAGGCCGCCACCATCGCCGTTGGCACTCCACTGAACATTTTCGAGAACCAGAAAAACGTCATCATCAAAACTGCCAAAGGCACGGTCGAAATCAAACGCACCATGACCCCCTGCGGCAAAAACGGCGGCACCCTGCAGCCGCTGGTCCCCGTCCCCGGTGTGCACCCCATTGGCGAAATCGAAATCATTGCCGCTCTGGGCGACCGTGACGCGCTGGTGGTGGACATGCGCGACAGCAACGACCGCGTCAAAGGCACCATCCCCGGCTCCATCGGCATCCCGTACACCGAAGTGGCTGCCCGCATGAACGAACTGGGCTGCAGCAAAACCGCCAGCGGCTGGGACTGCGCAGGCGCCAAGAAGCTGTATGCCTTCTGCAACGGCCCCACCTGCCCGCAAAGCCCCATGGCCATTCGCGCCATCACACGCGACGGCTTCCCCGCCGACAAGATCTACTACTACCGCGGCGGCATGCTCGACTGGGACGCGCTGGGCCTGACTTCGGTCAAGGACGAGTTCTGATCCATCTGGTCTACTGACACCCACCCAACCCCGCTTCGGCGGGGTTTTTTATTGGCAAGATGGCGTCACTGCGTTCGCCATGACACACAGGGGCCGTCACTGCGAGCGAAGCGCAGCAGTCTCCCTCTCAGCCCAATTGCTACGGCTGCGGCCATGTACAAGTAAGAAGGTCGAGACATAGACTCGCTGCCCGCCTTCCGCTTTGTGACAGTATCGCTGCACGCGGCGAGGTGGCGGCGGTACAAATACCGGAGAGTTTTGGGACGAGCTGAGCCCTACATAGTTGCATCAGCAATTGGATCGGCTAATCGTTTACTTCATCGGCCACATCGTTGAAGCAGTATGTACAGAGACCGCCTGCATCTACTGGCACCTCAATTTCGCAATGCTCACAGTAGCCAAAACGCGCTACCTCAGTTGTGTCCGCGCTCGCGGCACCCGTTAACCCGCCGCGCTCGTACACCCGAAGACCAGTTGGCTGGTGCGCATGAGTAGTTGGTCGCATTGATGACTCCCGTTTTTTTATTTCGACAAGAGAATTTTACTGTGTTTTTTTACAGGGGGAAATATTTCGGACATAATGGCCGAAATATTTCCCGCCGAGAACCGCCATGCACACCACTTTCAATATGGACGCTTTCAACACCTACCTGGAAGCTGCACAGAAAAAGCATCCCGGGATGAACATGGCCGAGCGTCTGGGGACGTCAGAACGCAACCTGCGACGTTGGAAAAAAGGGGAGATCACTCCTCCACAACTTGCGGTTGAAGAGCTACAGCGTTTACTGGACTTTGGCCCAACATCAACCGGCAAAGGTGACTTCAAGTTCATTGACCTGTTTGCTGGTGTGGGCGGTATCCGTCTGGCTTTCGAATCGATTGGCGGTGAATGCGTTTTCACCAGCGAATGGGACGACTACGCACAAAAGACCTATGCCGCCAACTTTCCCGGTGGCCATGAAATCAATGGCGACATCACCAAAATCCATGAGGACGACATTCCGGATCACGATGTTCTGCTGGGTGGATTCCCTTGCCAGCCGTTTTCGATTGCCGGTGTTTCCAAAAAGAATGCACTTGGGCGTGCACATGGCTTTGCCGATGAAACACAAGGCACCCTGTTCTTTGATGTTGCCCGCATCATTGCGCGCAAGAGACCCAAGGCATTTCTGCTGGAGAACGTGAAGAACCTCCAATCACATGATCGAGGCCGAACATTCGATGTGATCCGTCGGACCCTGCAGGACGAGCTGGGTTATCAGGTCTTCTTCAAGGTGATTGATGGCGCACACTTTGTCCCGCAGCACCGTGAACGCATTCTGATCGTCGGTTTCCGGGATCCGGTGATCTTTGACTGGGACATGGTCGACTTGCCCGAAAAAGGCAATCGTCAGCTTGGCGAGATCCTGCACAAGAAGTCCGGCGAACCGTTCATCGAACATGATGGAGACCGCTATTACGACCACAAAAAGCACAAGGTCCAAGACAAATACACATTGACCGACAAGCTCTGGGCGTATCTGCAGAACTACAAAAAGAAGCATCAGGAAGCCGGCAACGGTTTTGGGTACGGGATGGTCACCGCAAAGAGTGTCACCCGGACTCTGTCCGCCCGCTATTACAAGGATGGATCTGAAATCCTGCTGTATCAGGGCGAGCAGAAGAACCCGCGCCGTCTCACGCCGCGCGAGTGTGCACGCCTCATGGGCTTTCCGGATTCGTTCGAGATTCCCGTTTCGGACACGCGCGCCTACAAACAGTTCGGCAACTCGGTTGTCGTGCCAGTCATGCAGGCTGTTGCCCGAGCAATGCAGCCCATGATCGTCGAAGGCACTGAAGCACAACAAGCGGCTGTGCGCAAGGCGGCCTGATTAATAAAACGCGTGACAGACGTTGTAGACAAAGCCACTCGGAGCCGGATGATGTCCGGCATACGAAGCAAGGACACCAAGCCGGAATTGTTTGTTCGCAAGGCATTGCATGCCAGAGGATTCCGGTACCGGCTAGGTGGGGCTGGACTGCCCGGCCGCCCGGACCTGGTCTTTCCTTCCCGGAAAATTGCCATCTTCATTCATGGCTGTTTTTGGCACAGACATGAGTGTCGATACTTCAAGTGGCCCGATAGCAATAGTGATTTCTGGGTTCAGAAAATCAACAAGAATGCCGAACGGGACGCTTGCAACGTGTCTGCGCTGGAGGCCATGGGTTGGCGCGTTTGTATCGTCTGGGAATGCGAGTTGCGCGAAACCCGCTACCAAGAACCTAATCGCGTGATCGAGCATTTGTCGTGCATACTTAATGCATCAAAACAAGCCCCGATCGTATGACCACGCTCCGATCCTGTTTCACCGGCGTTGCTGCCAAATACCTTAGTGCCGTAGATGCGACACCCAGTAAATCGAACCAGCACGAAATAGGCTCAAACAAATTCACGGCCATCCTGGGCGACCCCGGTACAACCAAAGTCTTTTTTGAAGCGACCTTCCTTTATTTCAATCCTGATGCTGATGAGCCTGAAGTCTGCGAGGACCGTGTCACTTGGTATGACACGCGTGTTGAGCAGATACATCGCAGCGCGGAATACCGTCTCTACTATCGCCGCAATCCGGTAACCGAACTTCTCCGGGAAGGCGATTTCTGCCTGATAGGAATGCAGACAACTGGCAAATTGTTGATTGCAATTGCACGGCCAGACTCGCCGGAAGAATATCGCCTGAGACACTTGTTCGAAATGGAACAGCCCGTTGGTCGCTGGCTTGTAGACAGTTCCATCAAGGAATCGCGAATTACTCTGGCCACGCGACAAATTCTGGAGGCCATGGGCATTGAAGCGGCCCAAAGTTTTGCGCTGGATTTAGATCAACTGCTAAGCAGATTCAACAAAACATTTCCGGCCACCAAGGTTTTCTCGCAATACGCACGGGATACTTTGCCCAGTCCTGTTTCGGCAATTGATGACCCGGATGGTGCATTGGAGGCATGGATGGAGCATGAAGAAATCCTGTTCCGTGCACTTGAGCGATCAATCGTCAAGGAAAGGCTCATCTCCGGTTTTGCTGAGGTCGAGGACTTCATCAGCTTTTCACTTTCAGTGCAGAACAGAAGGAAGTCCCGGGTAGGTCATGCTTTGGAAAACCATCTGTCAGCTGTATTTGACGGGAACGCTGTACGTTACGAACGCGGTGCACGAACCGAAAATAATTCGCGACCTGACTTTTTGTTTCCGGGAGCGCGTGAGTATCACGCTGCCGGAGTTGAATCGCCTCCATTGAGGATGCTCGGTGCCAAGACAACCTGCAAGGATCGATGGCGGCAGGTGCTGACAGAAGCCGCCAAAATCCCCGAAAAACATTTGTTCACGCTCGAAACAGCCATTTCCGAAAATCAACTGCGTGAGATGCGAGGTGCCTCTTTGATTTTGGTCAGTACCCCGACAGTTCTGGCGACATATCAGACACCCACAGGAATGACAATGAACCTGTCTGAATTTGTCACCGTAGTAAAGTGAGTTTTCGGGTTAACCGCCAGCTTGACCTCACTCTGCAAAATGCCCGTACTGATACCGCCCACTACATCGGGATGCTCTACAACCCCAAGCGCCCCCACAACACTTATGGTGGCGTTTCTCCAGTAGAGTTCGAGAAACGTCAACCCCAACAGCTCGGAAGTGTTTAGTAGATCCAGGTCGATTCGGTTCGTCCCCTTCTATCGACGAAGATTTTCTTTCGCCTGAGACGACTGAGAAAGTTCTGTATGACAAGTGATACATCGGCTAATTTGCCTAGCTGGTTAAATCCGTTAGCAAACGATTCCCCACCTACGCAGGAGTTCGTTCTTTACCGACAGCAAATCGAAGAGACAAGCAAGCGAGTTATTGGCGAGCCGCTAACTGCTCAAAGAATACTTACTGCGTCGAGGTTCGGACTGAGGCTTGCTGATGGTGGGGACTCTACAGGTGGCATCCTGTCTGAATGGGGGCATAGTCTTCCTTCGGCAGTTGCAGTTCTTATGCCGTTAGCAGCATCGATCACGGATTCCACTGTAAAGCGGGCAAGGCGTAAATTTCAGGAGCAATTGCTGGCCAATCAGAGCAACTGGCCTGACTTGGCGTCTGTCAGTGACTCAACATTTCTGCTGTGTGCCGATCACAAACCACCTGAGTACGGCTTACCTGAGCAGCTCTACCTGCAACACAACCCAGATGGACTTCTACCATGGGCGGGTGTACACGAGCTGGTTAATCAGCTCATTAAAGCAGTGAGTCCTGCGGTAGCGCCAACCTGGATCGAAGCGCAATCAGCCCTTCGCGAATCGCTGGCAACAATATTCGCAGAGACATTCAAGAACACGCATGACCACGCTCGTGAAGACACTGATGGTAGTGATTTAGAAACTTCGGTACGAGCGGTTTACGCACGCTATTACCCTATGCAGGTTGTTTTGAACAACATTGCATCCGTACCTGTAGATGGCATCACACAGGCTGAGCGCTATGTCCGCAGTTTTGCACCGAGAACAGTCAAACCAGGTGTACGGACACCCGATCTGCCAACAGTCAGTGGCTTTCTTGAGCTTAGCGTCCTCGATTCAGGTCCCGGCATGGCGGCAAAGTGGCTGCGAAAACCAGTACACGACCTTGATCAACGACAGCAACTGGATGCGGTGCTGCAGTGTTTCGGCAAGGGTAGAACCACTACCACGTCGCCAGGTCGAGGGTTCGGACTGTGGAAAGTGCTCAACAGCTTGAGTGCACTTCACGGCTTCATCAGCGTCCGAACCAATGGGATCCACGCTTTTAGACAGTTCGGTTACGCTGCTGCGACGGGGCGGGAGGAGCTGCCAGGAGGACAGATAGTTCAAAAGGAACTGCTGTACGACTGGAAACGGGGCTTCTCAACGACTCCAAGCGAGTACCCACACGTGCGAGGCACGGTCATTTCTTTCCTCTTACCTATGGGCCAAGAATGAAGTCGCTGTTATTTCACTCGTACGAAGTAAAGAACACCGCTGCTCAACGTCAGCAGGTACTGAGTATTTTTATTGCCCGTCACAACCTTTCTGTTAATGAGTTCGACGTTGAGATTGCAAACGCGCTCGCCAAGGCACCAGCCCCTGAGACTGTGCGCATCAGCGGATACCAAGAGGACATCGAGAAGGTTCGTTCCTGGCTTTCCTCTGAAGAAAATGTGACTGTCAATCGGCTGCGGAAAGTGATTGGCATTGAAGACGGGGCTTTGTGCCTGATTTCCTTCGAATCCGCTACCGGCACTCATGTTGCGAGGCGACTTGACTCCAGTGAGATATCGGGCGCAGAGATCCTTTCAACTGATCGCCATCTTTCTCTGCTCGCTGCTTTCCGAGCTGCCGGCTGCGAACAGACTGCCCCCGTGGGGACTCACTTCGCCAAGACCTCCGGAAGCCATTCTGAACGGTTCTTACGTGTCTCCAACGTCTTGGAAGAAGGCGCCAATGTTCAATTGATTGCTTTCTGGCTGATTCCATACCTGTGGAAGGTAGCGCTCGAGTCAGTGGTGGTTGATACGTCAGGCATCTACTCGATTGCGCTCACTGCCATACACGAGGCGTCCGTCAGAGGCGGGCTCAAGGAAACGCCCGTTGTGTGGTCACACAGGTCTCACGAGGGCGTGGGCAATATCGCAGCTCATCAAGCGTCTGCCGCCCTGGCCCTGGTCTCTGCTTCAACGTCGGGCGGGTTGGTTCCGAAACTCGTCGCCCGAGGAGTAGCCCCCGATCGAATCGTCACCTTGTTCTCTCTTGGCTCACCAAGCGAGGAGGGAGGTCATGTGCTTTGCGATTTGGCAGGCGCTGACGGTGAGGGCATCAAGCGAATTGAAAATCACAAGGATGCCGACTGTCCACTTTGCCAAAAGCACTTTCATCTCATCCGCATCCAAGGTGACCAGTTTTCGGTTTCTCCTCCAAACGTCACCTTGCTGGAGATAAAAGCAACAGATCTTTCGGCCGAAATCAAGGCAGAAGCTGGCTCCATCCTAGGAACGGGCGCATTTGTTGCCTACCGTCGAGGTGCTGATAGACAGATCGCAACCCTGGGACTACGAGTTGATCCAATATTGAACGGCGAACCGTCCCCAAAAAATCATGCGACCCTTGGTGCAAAACGTGCTCGGTGGAATGAACTGGTCCGTCGTTCATCTTCGGTTTTGACCCGACATGTCGTCGCAAGCTCGTATCCTGGTTCACAAACAATTGCCGAAGATGTCGCCAAGACGATACGCGGTTATCTCAGGGACAAGGATCGGCCAGCGGTGGTCACACCTGCACAACTTCGCGACTCATCACCAATAGCGAACACAACATCAATAGTCGTTGCTGGATGCATCGACCAGGCAAAGGAACTTCTGTCGGTTTCGCGTACCTTGCGCGATGTTCAGGAGGACGGCTCAGTCTCTTACCTCGCAGTAGCAGACTTGATCGGATCAAAAAACGAACGCGACCGACTTCGGTCGAACTTGACTTTTGGGCAGCATGGGCCTGGAACATTCAGCATGCACACGCTAATGTGCCTGCCTCTTGACTGCTATGAAGAAATGCCAAGTTGGGAAGCCGAGATTCAAGAACTCCGGCGCGTAATGGACTGGGCTGACGATCAAGAGCTTGACCTACCCGACGAGGTAGAGCGACGCATCCGTTACTTAGAGAAGGCTCCTTCTGAAGGAATGACTGAGCACCTTTTTTGGCCTGCTGCAAACGGCGAGGCGCTCGCCCTTCGCTCCGACTTCACACTTATTCAGGATGCGCGACGAGAACCGGCTGCGACACAAGCCGATCTCTTTGCGGTGATGAGCTTGGTGCTTACTTCGCTTCGTCACAGCGCGGATGTCAACCGCCGCTTGGCACACAACGCGTATGAACGCGTGGTACTTGCTCCGTACAACTTTGATCGCTTTAACGACGGAGTTCTTCAGGCAAGTTTGCTTCGTTCAGCACGCCCACAGGAGCTCGCATACGGTGCATGCGAGTTTTCCGTGAGTGAGCAGATGTTCGGCGTGTTAGTACACGCACTCCCGAATAATGATGTCCCGGAAAAGTCTGAAGCTCTTATGGAATTTCTGATTGCATTACTGACGCGGCGGATGAGCTTGCATCCTTTGCACTTGAACGACTTCTGTGAGCAAGTAGTGAGTCTCGTACCGAAGTCCGACGTAAGAGGACTTCTTGCTTCCTACTTGCTTGCCCGGGAAGAGAAGCTAGCAGCAGGCCTGTAGCATTCGGTCGTTTCAGCATCAATTTTGATGGATGACCCACAGGCAGCGGGAGCGGGTGTTCACCGCTGACTGGCCAATTCAAACAAGGGGACCAATTGGGAACGTTAGACTTGAAGGTGCAAAGCGGACGCTGGATCACCTGATTGGGGAATAGTCTCGACCGCCACTGAACTTAAACGGTAGACATCATCCTCAAGGTGACTTGGCAGATAACTGGGTCAGCTGTTAAAATTCAAAAAGGCCCTTCGATTCACGAACGCCCAAGTTCCACTTGGGACGCTGATGTAGTGAACGCGGGGCCTTTTATTTTGTCTTCTGCTTCTTTGAGAACTCGGGGCGAACAGCGGCATTGGCGGGTTTAAAAAGCCAATGACGGTACGGGTCATGCCAAAGATGCTGCATGCCGTTCGGGCGCCCTGTGCTGGTTCCAATATTGAACGCCTTGCCGCCATATGTGATTCGGATTTCGGAGAGGATGTGTTTATAGACCCGCTCCTTCGCGATGGTGCGTTTGCCACGTCGCGCGCTGCCGTCGGGCTTTTCTTTGTGCTTGTCATTCAGCCGGAACTGAATGGCGCCCAGAACCAGATCCAGTGCCTGCAGGTCGGTCCGGCAAGCCAGCGAACTTCAACCCGAAGGCATGTTTAATGAATTGGTAATAAAGCAGGAAGAAGCCGTTCTCCCTTTGCTCAGATGTCAGGCGATAAGCTGAGAAGTAGTTCTGCGTGAACATGACGCGCAGCTTGAGTTTGCCTTCGCGGACCAGATCAAATATTTCTGTCGCCAAGACCATGTATTTCTGGGCATAAGGCTCGGTGATCTTTTGCCACTTGACCTCTCCCAGCAGGTTCAGCGCTTTCTTGCACTCGGCGAGTCGAGTAGATACCTCCGCCAGATGAACAGACTCAACAAGCGCACCTCCGTAAAAGTTGGCAAAGTGCTTGCCGGATGAGTCGGATTCGTCGCAGTAAAGAACGAGCTCACGTGCCATTAAATGCCTCCCTTGGCCTGGCCTTCACCAAAACCCGCCTGGCTCTAGAGGCCGTTGGTGGCGGGGTTTCGGCAGTTCAATTACTCAAACGTCAATATTCCCCGCGCGCAGCGCATTGGTTTCAATGAAGTCGCGGCGCGGCTCCACTTCGTCGCCCATCAGCATGGTGAAGACGCGGTCGGCTTCGATGGCGTCGTCGATCTGCACGCGCAGCAGGCGGCGCACGTTGGGGTCCATGGTGGTTTCCCACAGCTGCTCGGGGTTCATCTCGCCCAGACCCTTGTAGCGCTGGCGGGCGGTGGTGCGTTCGGCTTCGCCAATGAGCCACTGCATGGCCTGGCGGAAGTCGGCGACCTTTTCTTCTTTTTGCTTGTCGCCTTCGCCACGGGTGACCTTGGCACCTTCGCCGAGCAGGCCGCGGAAGGTGTCGGCCGCTTCGGCCAGCGCGGCGTAGTCGGCGCCGTGCACAAAGTCCTGCGTGAGCACGCTGCTCTTGATGTTGCCGTGGTGGCGGCG
>JACCDG010347742.1_pt1 | contig 20573 bp, 21 predicted proteins | sample 7442471 | NCBI WGS metagenome assembly JACCDG01 (sample SAMN15323444, study PRJNA562643) | freshwater metagenome | isolation source: river surface water | place: USA:Blue River Watershed | collected 2017-08-17 | reverse complement strand
TCTTTCTCTCTCTGATTGATCTACTCTATAGATAGATCTAATTCCCGGGATAAAGAGATTTCCACTAAAAGAGTATATACTCTTAACCTATCGTTACTATAAGTAGATACAATGTCTGAGTCGTCGGATCACGAGGAGAAGCCAGCACCGAAGATCTCGATGCGGGATCGTCTTGTCTTTTACAAGAATTCGATGTTACCGCCATTTACCCCGAGTCGTCTCGAGTACAATCGGGCGCAAGTGAAGCGGCTTCAGCAGATTCCGCAACCGGAGCAGCGTTCGCCGGAGTGGTATGAGATGCGTCATAGTATGCTCTCCGCATCGGATTGGGGATCGATTCTCGGGATGAGTAAGTATGGTGGTGGGAAGAACCAAGTTTTGGTGAAGAAGTGCTGTGATGATGTTCCTTTTTTCACAAATGCAGCGATGCAGTGGGGAATCAAGTATGAAGCCGTCGCGATTCAGATCTATGAGCACCGGAATCAGACGCAAGTGATCGAGTTTGGCTGTATTCGCCATCCGACGATTTCGCACCTGGGTGCATCTCCCGATGGAATTACCGCGGATGGTGTGATGGTAGAGATCAAGTGCCCAAGCAGTCGGGAGATTGATGGGATCATTCCAGAGGGATACTATTGCCAAGTTCAGGGCCAGCTGGAGGTGTGTGAGTTGGACAGATGCGACTTCTTGGAGTGCAAGCTCTTTGAGTATGATGATGAACAGGAGTATCTGGAAGATGCGGATAAGAGCGGTAATCACTTCTATTGCCGGTATGGTGGAGAGAAGGGTGTTGTGGCGAACTTCTATGATCAGAAGGGTGATAAGAAGTATTATGAATATAGCCCAGTGGGTATTCTGGGGGATGAGCTGCAGGCGTGGAAGGCTGGGATTCTGGAGAAGTATCGGAATGAGAAGAGATATATCTTCCACGAGTTTACCTACTGGTTCTTGGAGCGTGTCTCGTGCATTCCCATTTACCGCAACCAAGAGTGGTTCTATAAGGCATCGAAGGAGCTGGCGGAGTTCTGGGAGCAAGTCGTCTATTACAGGTCGGTTGGACCTGAGAAGTTGAAGGCAGATATTCAGAAGATGAAAGAGGAGAAGGCCGAGGAGCGGGTTCGGGAGAGAGAGCGGAAGAAGGAAGAGGCCGTGGCTACGAAGAAGGCAGCCCCCAGAGGAAGGGCTTCAGCCGGTTCCAAGAAGATTACCGACTTCGTGAAGAGCGGTGCTGCAGACTCAGATATGGATGAAGATCTCGACCGAGCATTTAATCAGGCATTTGATGGTAAGGCGATTCATTCGGTCTTTTCCGATGATGCGGATGGTGATAGTGGGAATGTCCCTCTATCTGCTCCGGTGAAGAAGGCAGCGGTTCCTCTCTCAGCGAAGAGCACTTTCTCTTTCCAGAACATCTTTAGTGATGATGCTCCAGTCGAAGCACCAAAAAAAAACGTCGCCGCAACTCCGGCAAAGGCCGCAAGTAAGCCTCCCGCAAGTAAGGCGAAGGCGGCGTCTAAGCCGAAGAGCCCCGCTCCGAATAGCTTCCTCAATCTCTTCACCGATGAAGAGATCCAGGAGATGAAGAAGTAGATGAGAGAATTACCGAATCATTTGATCCATAAAAATCATAGAAATTGCGGATTTCTATGATTCCTTTAAGCTCTGTTTACTTTTCGGGGAATATAAAGAAATAATGTGTGATGATTAAGTAATAGAAGTAACGAAAGATGTTCTCGTGTTTCACCAAGGTATTCCAGACGCACAACATTGTGGTCGATCCGGAGTTTCAGGCGGCTCTTCAAGAGAGTTCGAATCTGATCAAAGAGCAACAGAAGATGATTGGGGCCTTTATCGAGAAGATTGGTGGGTTAAAAGAGAATATTGCGGGTTTAAAAACAGAGATGGAAAACTTGCGTCGGGAGAATGCCGAAGTTCGTGAGCGGATGACAGATCTGAGTGCCAAGATATCCACAGTAATTGTGGAGGTATTTGAGGAGGTAGAACAAGAGAAGAAGGCGGCAAGTAGTGACGACTCCCTGCAACATTCTGGTGATCTTCGATCACCCAAGAAGGTTGAGGCTCAGTATTCTCTGCCAACCATCCAAACATCTATTGAGGAGAGTCCACTTGATTTTGACGACTCCCTGCTACCTTCTGCAGATCTTCGATCTGCCAAGAAGGTAGTACGGGTTCCTCCCCAACCAACCCCTCAGCCAATCCCTCAACCAAGTCCTAAGGTAGCTCCTGTAGAAGTAATTGAAGAGGAGGAGAGCAAGGAGGATTATCAGGAGATCCCTCAGGAGGTTGCAGAGGAGGAATTAGTTGCGGAATCCGCAGAGCCTGAGCCTGTTGCTCTTGAGCCTGTCGTTCCCGAACCAACCGTCCCCAAGAAGGGTCGTGGAGGCGGTCGCTCCAAGAAGAAGTAGGTAGGAACCTAAGGTTCCTACCCTACCTCCTCGGAGGGAAACCTAAGGTTTCCCTCCACCCTTCCTCTTTATAATGAGCTTTTTATATCTGAAATATCAGCTGATACCCGTCATAGAGCTTGGTTGCACCAATTGTATCGAGGAAGTTCGCTACATACTGACCCTTACCAATACCACTTTTATTATCGTCAATGGCAATGAGGGTACCTTTCTTGCAGTTCTTGTGGAGAATGGCACAGAGTTCGAAGAGGTGATGAAGGGAAGAGGGGTGAGGGTTCTCAAAGTCGACATCATAACTATCGAGATAGACGAGGTCAAACTTGTGTTCCGGAGAGAGCTCCTGGAGGAACTTGACACTATCCCCGCAACGGAAGAAAGTGCGCAGGGAGACGGCATCACTCGCCGTCTCTACGGCCTCCTCCGAGATATCGACCGAGAAGAGATTGCCCTGATGGGTATTGATAAAGCGGTCAAAGAGGAAGGTGCTCTGACCATCACCATCCCAGTTCCCGATGCGGCGCATACAGCCTGTCTCGAGGATCTTGTAATTCTTGATCTTCTGCTCCTCCAGCTTCTGGAACATCATCCGGAAGCCATCCCGGCGATGGGCGAGAAGTGGCGCATACTTTGCATCAAACTCCTTGAGGAAGGAGGGGGTACTCATTTTGATTTATGGGATGAAAGGATTATCTACTCTCTCTCTAAGGTTATTGATAACGAGATTGAACGAGGGATAATATGAAGAAATCAATGAACGTAAACAAATATATGTAATTATCTATAAAAAACGATTTTATAGATAAAATCATATGGAGATTTGGTAAGAGAGAGAGTAGATAAACAAGTCAATTCTGATCTGTTTCTCTGTTTTTATCCATAAAATGGCTGATTTTGATTTTCAGTCGTATTTCCGTCCCTCTCCTTCAAGCGAGCGCCCTTTATTGCCTATTCTTGATGAATATCGTTACGATGTTCTCGAATCTGTTGGGTTATACTTTGATATGCTCGCACAAGCAGGTGTAAATCGACGGTACATAAATGACATATTGACTCGGGCTTGTGCGATGATTGACGTTGATCCAGCGGAAGCAATCGCTCAGAACTTTGTGCGCTATGTCCCTATGGTCGAATGGCTCAGAACTCGCTATCACACGCGGGTTATTGAGCTCTGTGAGGTGCAGCTGGAGAGGCATTACCAAGCAATATGTGAGGCATACTATGCTAAATATGCCGGTCCGAATCATGACGACTCCCTGCAACTCGCTCCTCCCCAAGGGGGAGCCAATCGAGTTGTTCCCGTGTCGCACCGCCCTCACATAGTGATTGGGCATATGATTCAGAAAATTTTCCGGGCTCTTATTGATCATACAATCTGGTGGGATGCACAGATTAAATGGATTCTCAATCTTTCACGAGATCCGAATCTCCTGCTCCAACCGCCAAATTTTGTGAAGGAGATCGAAGATGACTTTAAGAGCCTCTTTGAGGATCAGCCGCTCACCGAGGATGAGATGAATCGCATCTTACTCGGTGCAGGAATATTACTTGATGCGGGAATACCATCTGAAACCCAAGCCTAAAATCGATGTACGTAAGCTGTGTATATAACCATATAACCCTACAAATTATAATTTCAAAAAAATGATTTGATCCATCTATCTCCGTAGAAATCTGGTAAGAGAGAGTAGATAAACAAGTCAATTCTGATCTGTTTCTCTGTTTTTTATCCATAAAATGTCCGACTTCGATTATCAGTCTCTTTATACTTACATTCCTGTAAAGAAGTGGCGTTATACGCCGTTCGATGAGTGTGATGATTATAGTATGGCTTTTATCGGCAGACAATATGATGATGATGATGGTGAGGAGATATGGTCTTCTTTCTACCCGCCTCATACGAAACCCCGTCGATCGAAGAAGCTTCTTGCTTTGACAAAAGAGAGAAATCTCTTTCTCGAGCGAGTATGCTCTATGATCGGGGTTGAGCCGACTGAGGCGATTGCTAAAAAGTTCACCTCTTACCTCCCAATGATTGAGTGGATGAGGAAGAAGTATCATACTCACGTGGTTAAGCTGTTCGAGGATAAGATCGAGACACATTATCAGGCGATGTGCGAAGCAATTTATGCTCGCATAGATCCTGAGGAGTATCGACCCATTGCGATCAAGAGAGCGATTGGAGTAAGTCTCCAACGCTATCTTCGGAGAGTCATCAAATACGGTTCTTGGTGGAACAAGGAGGTCTCCTGGATCTTCTCATTGAGCACGGATTCGTCAAATCCTGGCTACTTCCTGCTCCTCCCTGAGGATCCCAGAAGGTCGGAGATTCCGAATGATATCGTAGAGGCGTGTGACAACTCGTGTTTGTATGATGATGATACTGACTACGACATTTTCTTTCTCCAAAATGATTACAGTGATTTGATGGGTGGGTATGATTCTGATTACAGTGATGATGATGATGACCTCTCTGTGCTCTCAGAGGATGAAGACTTTTACTTCCCTGAGTAACTGAAGGTTACCTGGGAGCGAGATGATGACTCCCTGCAACCATCTGGTCCTGTGTTCAACCTTCTTGGGTGGTCGAAGACCACCAGAAGGTAGCAGGGAGTCGTCAACCTTCTTGGGTGGTCGAAGACCACCAGAAGGTAGCAGGGAGTCGTCAAAAAGGTAGTACGTAAAGGTGTATATAACCTAAAATTATAAATTCAAAAAATGATTTGATCCATCAATCTCCAGGGAGATCCACGAGGAGAGAGTAGATAAACAAGTCAATTTTGATCTGTTTCTCTGTTTTTATTGATAAAATGATCCTACATTTCCAGCCGTATTTCCGTTCGAATCTCCTGCGTCCCTTTCTCTCCTATGATGAGATCCGGAATAAGGGTGATGATGAATACATCATTGATCAATTTGAACTTGATGTATACCACGAGCTTCACGGGATGTTCTTTAATGACATCCAATGGCACGATGCTTTAGGGGATGATCCAGATCTTATTCACGAGAGAATGGATCGAGAGACGGTGAATGAGTTTTTAACGCGGGTTTGTGCGATGATTGATGTCGATCCTGCGGAGGCGATTGCTCAAAACTTTGAGTTCTACCTTCCGATGATTGAGTGGCTCAGAGCATCCTATCACGATCGCGTTGTCGAGCTTTATGAGACGAAGCTCGAGAGACATTACCAGGCAATCTGTGCAGGGATCTATGACCGCTGCGTCGATCCTAATTTGGATATGGATCCAGTGCGATCCAGAATGATCGTCCCGTGTCAGGTGGCGATCGCCAACAAGCTTCAGGACCTTTTCCGGGCTATTATCGATAGCACAGTCTGGTGGGATCCAGCGATTCACTCGATTCTCGATCTTTCAGACGAGAATGCCACAATCACGATTGCGAATATGTCGATGCCAGAAGAGATCGAGGATGAGCTCAATCGCATCTTCCTCGATGAAGAGCTTGAGCCCGAGAATCAAGCCTAAAATCTGACTACTCTGAGTTGACGACTCCCTGCTACTCTGTGCTCGACTTTGTCGAGCCAACAGAGTAGTGTAGGTAAGCCGTATATATAACTATAATGATATAACCATAAAAATTATAAATCCAAAAAATGATTTGATCCATCAATCCCTGGAGAGATCTGGTAAGAGAGAGTAGATAAACAAGTCAATTCTGATCTGTTTCTCTGGTTTTTATCGATAAAATGGCCTTGAACTTAAATGAGCGCCCCCTTCTGGGCCTATGATGGTGAAGATGATGAGATTGACCTCGAGACTCAAGCCTAAAATCGCTTAGCGTAAACTCTATATAATCATATAACTATAAACATAATTATAAAAAATGACAGCTTCATTGACTATAATGGAGATATGGTAAAAAAGAAGTAGGTGGAAACACGTCAATTCTGATCTGTTTCTCTCTTTTTTATAGATAAAATGTCCAACAACATTACAATGTATGAGAATATGTATCTGCTTCCTGGGATGCCCTATGATTCGAGTGAGTCTCAGTACCAGGCCATCGATCGAGAGGCTGTGAACGCCTTTTTGACGCGCGTTTGCGGGATGATTGGCGTCGACCCCTCAGAGGCAATGGCCCAAAACTTCCGCTACTACTCGGATATGGTCACGTGGCTGATGAATACCTATGGTGACCGCGTGATTGATCTCTACGAGGAGAAGCTAAAGACCCTTCTTGGCTCCCTGAAAGAAAGGAGTCAGGGTCGTAAGATCTGCTTGGCATTCTATGATCGCTATTTCAATAGCGAGATGAACCCGGGTAAACCACGTGATCCGGATCGCGATGAGATGAAGGCAATCCGGGAAAAGATCTGGGATATTTTGTCCGAGATGATCTACCAGTTGACGTGGTGGGATTCCAGCATTTGCTGGATCCTCGACGTTTCGGATGGGAGTGTTTCAGTAAAGATTCGGAATATACCGTTCCCGGAAGAGGTCGAGAAGGAGCTGACTCGGTTCTTCTATGTTGGAGATGAGCCTCCATTTGACTGCGGTGACTGGTAGATCTTATGGTCACCAACTCGATTGAGACTAAAAAAGTCCAACGAAAGTCTCTCGGACCTTCAGCCCTTGCGCAACGCAAGTCGTCAGCAGTAAAATCGCATAGCGTAAACTGCAATTATTGCAACCCTCCTGACTCCCCCAGAGGGGAGCAGAAGGTGGGCGATAAACAAAAAAAAATTATAATCCAAAAAATGATTTGATCCATCTATCTCTAGGGAGATCCACGAGGAGAGAGTAGAAAAACAAGTCAATTCTGATCTGTTTCTCTGGTTTTTATACATAAATATACAAGATGAGCGCACAGTTCGTACCCAATCAGTACCGTCCTTTCATCAAACACACTGATATGAGTGATGAGGAGAGAGATATGATCCTCCCACAGTTTCATAGGGATGATTTAAGATGTTTTTATGATCTATGTGGCTCATTCATCCCCTTTGTTGAGCCATCTGGCCAAGACCAATACGCACCTGAGCATATACCCCGGGATTTGATCAATGGCTTTTTAAGGCACGTGTGTGCGATGATCGACGTTGATCCAACCGAGGCAATTGCCCAAAACTTCGCCTATTATCTTCCAATGACGGAATGGCTAAGAGAGCGTTATCATACGCGGGTTCTTGAGCTATACGAACAGAAGATGGAAGCACATTATCAACAGATATGTGATGCCGTTTTCGTCTACTTCACCCAGAATCGGGCTGAGGATCGTAGTGGTCAGCCTGGTTTGCCCACAATATCCGGGTTAATGGCAGTTGGAGAGAGGTTGATGGAAGATGGCCTTGAGAATTGTCTCAATCGTTGCATATCAAGGTTTCGTTCATTGTTAAGGGTTGGTCTCTTCCGACAGAATCGCCAAGCTCGCCGGAATTTACCTCCGACGGATCGCCTAAGAGAGGCAATTGGCCAACACTTCCAGAGGTATCTTCGTGATATCATCGACCACACTGTTTGGTGGGACTATTCGATTGAGTGGCTAATAGATCTAAGATTCGATATGGAGGCCATCATCATCAGATATGTTTATCTCTATATCAAATTAGAGAGCTTTTATGATAAGTACCTGAGTAGTGCATAAAAATCCTGCATCGTAAACCATATACCAACCATATTTAACCATATATTAACCATATATTAACCATAAAAATTATAATTCAAAAAATGATTTGATCCATCTATCTCTGGGGAGATCTACGAGGAGAGAGTAGATAAACAAGTCATTTCTGATCTGTTTCTCTGGTTTTTATACATAAAATGTCTGTATACACAAATATTGAGGCACAATACAAGATCGATACGGAGGAGTACCCTGGACTCACAAAGGTACCTTTTGGAGAGCTTGGTGAGTTTATGGCATTCCATTCACCAGCTGAAAAGCGCGCAATGAAGGCGGTTATCAACGATTTCCTGGTGGATAAGTGCCGGTTAATTGGCATTCGGCGAGATGATCGTGTTGAATACAAACGATTAACCTCAATCCACTACACCGATATGGTGAAATGGACCAAGATGCGTTACAACAAGTTTGTCCGACCACTCGTCCAGACCCAGTACAAGAGACTGGAGGATGATATGATCGCCGTGATTATGGATGAGCTCAAGCGACGCAATCCGTTCCTTAAAGTGAATAAACCAAAGCATAAGATTGCACAGAAGGTTGTGAAACGCACCCTCAAACGCTATCTGTTGAGTCTCTTGGCGGACAATGTCTGGTGGAATCAGACGTTTAATCTACCTTTCCTCACCGCGAGACACTCGCATGAGGCATCGAAGATTGCTCGAATGCTTCTTGACTATGATACCGACTTTCGGCCATTCACGGAGGACTCCTCCGTGAAAAACGATAGCGTCTATCATCGGTGTTCAATGTATTGCGAAACTGAAATTTGTTTGTTGCTATGTGAATCGACTGCAGATGCCTATACCAAGGCAGAACGTCTTTTAAGAGATGCCACATCATATTATGAGATTATTACCACATACATTGAGCATTATGACGCTCTCAAGAAGGATTAATCCAAAAACATATAACGTAAACCATATACTAACCATATTTAACCATATATTAACCATAAAAATTATAATTCAAAAAATGATTTGATCCATCTATCTCTGGGGAGATCTACGAGGAGAGAGTAGATAAACAAGTCATTTCTGATCTGTTTCTCTGGTTTTTATATATACATAGATATCATATACCTAAAATGTCTGGTATTCCTGCACCCGCTATCGAGCTTGATCTGGAGGATGATATCCAATTCATCACCGACTGTGAGGAGTTGGGGAACTTTCCGTTTGACGCTGAGGAAGCCAAGGCCTTCCGTAAAGATGGCATCCAGATCTCCCGAGAGTATGTGGACGACTTCCTGACCAACGTTTGTGGGATCATCGACGTGGATCCGGCTGAGGCGATTGCCCAGAAGTTCCCCGATTACACAACGATGTGCCAATGGCTCGTCTCCAAATACAACGGCGAGGTCTTCGCCAAATTCGAGCGCCAGTACCAGCGCATTGGTGGCGATCTTAGCCGGCGAGTGATCGACTACTGGGTCCGAGAGATGCCCGCATACGGGCGCGAAATGAAGCGGACCGTTCCCAATCACTTCAAGAACTTCCTCTATTCTCTTGCTACGACCAACTGCTGGTGGTACAGTGATGTGGGTACCTTCTTGGAGGCGGATGATGCTGGCGACTGCACCTGCCTCGAGACCGTCACCCAAGAGTGCTTCTATGAAGCGTATCTCCAAGATGAGTTTGGCGTGGGGCGACAAGAGGATGATGAAGTGGAAGACAATGAAACCGAAAACGAAGTTGAGGACGACGCGGATGATGCGGAATGGGCCTAAAAATCCTTGATCGTAAACCATATATTAACCATATTTAACCATATTTAACCATAAAAATTATAATCCAAAAAATGATTTGATCCATCAAATCTGTAGAGAACTCCAACAGAAGAAGTAGATAAACAAGTCAATTCTGATCTGTTTCTCTCTATTTTATCCATAAAATGTCTTCCATTACTGCTTCGCCCAAGTTTACGGCTTACGTGGCTGAGATTCCCGCAGGGAGTAATCACCTCGAGATTGCCGAAAAGTGCAATGCCGTGATGCGCGAGATGATGACCCGGATTGGGATGGATGGGGTTCTCCTTGAGACATGCGTCAAAGAGACCTACATTATGTGGGCATACTCACCTGAGTATGAGACGAAGTTTGCCTCTATGGAGGTCTACAAGAGTTTCCTCGAGAAGGTCTATGGCTTCCAGTTCGGCCAGGATACCGAGGCAACCATACCCGATGTCATCGATCTGAACTTCAAGTACGGGTTGAACCCGCTCTATAAGATCTCCCCGGAAGTCTCCGCGAAGATGCGGGACTATACGGCGTTCTTGACGGAAGCCTACAATCAGCTCCTGACGCTCTATGCAACAGGAATGAAGTGGCACATTGAGAACAGCAAGTCTGAGGTGATCCTCAAGTACCACTGGCTCTTCCGCTTCTATTGTTCACCGATCCACAAGATGTTCGAGATCTTCGGCTCCTCGTCGACGATTATGATCGAGGCGGCGCATCGGGAGTATACCGAACAGAGGAAGATCTACGAGAAGCTTGAAGAGATCGAAATGACTCGCATCTCTTCTCGGATGAGCACCATCACTTGCATCTGCTGTCCACTCATTATGGTTGGTGCGATGATTGCTGCGGTCATCCAGCCCTGCTGGGTTGCGATGAGCCTTAACAAGGAAGAGCAGAAGATCCGGCGATCATCCAAGTCCGATACCGGGCTCGCTAAGATCATCTGGTAGGAACCTAAGGTTCCTACCCTACCTCCTCGAAGGGGCACCTACGGTTCCCCTTCACCCCTCCCTTAACGGTAAATGAATGTATATATAACCATATTATGATTATATCACCATAAAACAAAAAATTATAACTCAATCTAATCATACTATCTATATGAACATAGTATGATATATAATTGCAATAAAGTATTTTTTAAAAACAAAGGAAGGGTGAAAGGAAACCTTGGTTTCCCTTCGAGGAGGTAGGGTAGGAACCTTAGGTTCCTACCTCTTGCCACCGCCAAAGAAGGTACCCATTGGGCCCTCGTAGTTGGAGAAGAGCCAAGCATTGGGGCCGCAGTTGATCGCCGTACCCGACTCCGCATAGTTGGAGAGCCAGAAGTCCGGGCGGAGCGGCATTGGTTCCGTTGATGTCCTCGTCCCCTCGCACCCTGCATAATCCCTCTCGAGTGTACTCTTCAGTTGACCCGCACGTGCCTTACTATAATAATAGATACCATCCTCATCCCACATATCTGGGGGCGTTTCGCAAGGGAACTGGCCAACGTAGTTGGGCTCCGAGGGATCCTTAATCCACTGATTCGCCACTCGGGCAAGGGGCTGAATCGGGTTCTTGGCAAGCTTTTGGGAAGGAGGCGAAAGGTGCGAGAATTCGAGGCGATTGTCAATCACACCTCCATTCTCACCCACATCCATAATAAACTCCTTCGGGCGATGAATATTCGCATTGATCACCAGCGTGCTATTCTCCACATCAATCTGATTTAAATACATATACTCCGCCTTCTCCACCGTTGCTGGCTTCATCGACTCGAGAGAGAGAACCACATTCGCCGTAGGGATCACATCGTGAGGCGCCGGAATGAGCTGATCCTTGCAAGGATAACCATTGTGATACGTGGGGAAGATATAGGGGGAGGTCTGAATGGAGTAAGGGCGCATATCCTTCTTGGAGACGAACTTGACGACATTGACGTAGAGCTTTAGCTGGAAATAGTACTTGAGCGAGGTGACAAAGAGCTCATACTTGAACTCTTTGTTTCCCTTGGCATCCGACCATACCTGAATATCACCATAACTCGTCTTCTCGAAATTAAAGTTACCATTCTTGTTGAGGAACTGGGTGACAAGACGAGAAATCTCATCCATCGTGCGACGCATCAGATCATCCATTGTGGCGTGAGTATATGACTTATAACTGCAAGGCGATTTGAGAGAAATCGGCTTCTTATTGACCGTCTTGAGGAGATTGAGGAGCTGCTTCTTGGCAAAGTTCGTCTCATCCTCCACCATATAGTCGGGCTTCATCTCACATCCATTTCCGGCTGCCTTGTACTCATATCGATCCATTAAATCATCCGCTCGGGTGAGAAGAGTAGGATTGACGCGGACATCGAGCTTATTGACCGTGGCAAATGCAGGATCTCCCACGGTATTCAAAATATTTTGCTCAGTGACGGGATTAGATGGTCCCACACTCGCATCGGCATAAATGCCATTGGCCATACGATGATTGGTCGCCATAGATTCACCTGAACTTGGGCACTTTTGAGAGGACGGGATGGGAGTGAGACGATTTCCAGCGCGATCTTTTAGTCCATAAATAATGAGCAGAACTGCAATCACTGCTACGAGGATATAGGTATACATTTTAGATTCAATCAAAATTAGAATATAGAACTATTATATTGTAATATAATTTAGAATGATATTGATTGTTGGGAATGAGAATAGGATGAGGGAATAGGATGAGAGATGGGAATCGAAGGGAGATCACTTGAAGAAGCTCTTGGAGACGTACTTCTTCTTCTTATCGACCATATTTGCACGCTTATCCGCTGCTGCTGATGCTGCTTTTTCGGGACTTTCCGATATCTCTTCTTCGGGGAAGATCACTTGATAGGTATCATCCACCATCTTCTCAATGAAGTTGAGCTGAGTGATCATCCGCGTCACTCTCGAGTATTTGATGTATTTGGCTCGCTCAAAGAGAGGATCCTCCGTCTTCTTCTTGATCAACTCCATCTCTGCATCGCTTAAGATAATTCGCTTCTTCTTCAGAAAGGCATCAATGTCCCCAAAGAGCTTCTTTGGCGTGAGCTCATCTACTTTGACAGGCTCATCCTTCATCGCCATCGCCTCATCTCCATTCGCAAAAACGTCGTCATTGAGGATGTCGACTTTCCGACACTCCTCATCCTCCCCATACTCTACCGCTCGGGCATTTCCCGGCTTCGTTCTCTCATACTTTGCCCTCTTCTTCATCTCCGATGCATAGGTCTTGAAATCGACGCTATGTTTAAATGGTGTCTGCGCATAATCAACCACCTTTACCGGACGACTATAGATCGGCTCCTCATATCCATATCTCCGATAATTCTCCTCTTTCATCTCCCTAAGCTTCCCTACCATCATCGAAATTTCCGTTGTATGTGAGAATGACGACTCCATTTTATGCAATTTTTTCTTCTCTGTTGCCTTGTCAATATAAAGAGATTTTTCCTTTATAACCCCTGGAGAATCGCTTTCTCGATTTGATGGATCGGTTGAATCGATTAGATGCCGAGTCTCTTTAGACCCTCATTGAGTTCGCGAATCTGGAGAGCGCTTTTCTCACGAAATTCCTCGAGATTGAGGGTGGGGAGTTGGATATAGTGCGTTTCTCCGTGAAGAACTGCAAACTTCTGATTGTAATCAGGACGTGTTCGAAGATAGCCACCCGCCATCATCCGGAACTGAGTGAAGTGATATCCATATTCACTTCGATCATTCTTGGCGAGATTCTCCGTACATACTTTCCACGTATAGTCCTGCTTGGCAACATAAAAGACCTTGATATGAAGAGTGATCATTGGATGGATTGTCTGAGACTCCCTATAGACTGCGTGAGAGTGGGGATAATCGGGAGGTGGCGTGGGACCCGAGTAGCAGATCACGTGATCAAATAGACTCTTGTACTGCGATGCATAAAACTGATACTTGGTGAAGGATGCACTCAATGGCTCAATGGTGAAATAGATATAGACATCCATTGGCTTCTCAGAGAGGGCAAAGGTGACTTGATCTAAAGGGATTGGCTTCGCAGGCTCCGAAAGGATAGAGGGCGATGATGAGAGATGACGACTTGCGCTGCAACCTTCTGGACTCGAAGAGTCCCAAGAAGGTTTACGATATGTCCCTTCAATCTCCTGCTGACCATTGATCAGCCAAGGAGATAGTGGATCTAATCTCTTTACTTGGACTTTGGTAGGCTGAGCAACGTGGATCTCCTCTCTCTCATCCCCTCCCTCTCCATTCTCTTCCACTGCAGGAATAGTGGTAGGGGTAGAATCTGGGAGAGGAGGTTCTTCTTCTATTGCTGCATCCCCCTTACGAGTATACTTCCTCTTGGGACGTTCAATCTTGATCAATGTAATCTTCTTCGGAGGCATTTTTACTATTTGTGGTGTGTTTGTTCTTGTTCGTATTCTTGTTCTTCTTATCAAGAGATACTTGATAAGTATGGTATGATCTCTTTATACAGGGGATGTGTCCTTTTTTCAATTCGATGAATCAAATCAAATTATGGATCATCCTCTTTCTCCTCTTCTTCTTCATCTCCGGAAGGAATATGAGCAATACCTTTCGCCAATTCACAACGGCAAACAGGACACTTCTTGCTCTCCTTCAGCAACCACGGCCTAAGACATCCATCGTGAATAATATGATGACACTTGGTGATCTTTACCCTATCCTCCTCTGTAAAGTTATCACTACAGATGATACAGATTGGTTGTCCCTCTTGCTCTTCTGAAGAGCATTCACCAAAGGTCTTCGAGGGAATCTCATCGTACTCCGCCGCAGAAAGTGTCACCTTGATATCCTGCATCTGCTGACCAATCTGTTGTCCAAGCTGCGAAGCGAAGGTATCCGAGTTATAGCTTGTTGGGATGTTAAACGTATAAAATCGGCTTGGAAAGAACGAGGGTACAACGGGTGATAGAGGGGATTCAGTGATAGATGTTGATCTGGTTAATGGGGAGAGCCCAACAGAGTTGAATGGATTGAGAATCGCACCGAGGAGGCGAGATTCCAAGATGGTTGGCTGGAATGGATTCGAAAATGAGGATGGCATCGGTTCCAGATTCCCATCATCCTCGTAAACTTGCTCCTCGTAAACTTGCTCTTCTGAAACTTCTTCTACTCTTTCTGCTCTCTCTGCTCTCTCTGTTTCCTCAGTCGGTTCTGGTGCATGTGGTCGATCTTCGTCATTTGGATTACTGGGATTTTCGGCATTTTCGGGAACCCATTCTCCACCTCCTGATTCCATCGGAATCTCTCCAATACTTGGATCAGGTAGTTCCAATTGCGTGATTCCAACCATACTCTGATGGAGGAATGTGTTATGAAGAGAACTTTGGGTAATCGCATTGACCAAATTAAGAATCGACTCTTGTTGTTCGATAATCTCCTCTTCTTGATCCTCCTCTCCTTCTTCCTCACCATTTAATGAGTGACTCAGTTGAAGAAGCTCTTGAAGAGCCGCAATTGGATTTTGGGTATGGATTGAAGTTGATTGGGGATGGGAATGGGAAAGAGTGCTACTTCCAACAATTCGAGTTAAGACCGTATCAATCCCGTTGTACATCTGACTCGACTGGTGCTCAATCATATCATCAAAATATCGATCATACTCGTCTGCACTCTTGTTGACCAGATACTGATTATAATCGGCAATTCGGGGATTCTCCTTAATCACATTCCCATTCTCATCCCGGAGTCTGTCAAACAACTCAATATAAGTGATCTCTTCAGGGGCGATTCCAGAATCCTCCAAAATTTTTGACAATTTTGCCGAATAACTACTCTGCTCTTCATTCCCCAAGATGATCTTTTGATGATCACCGCTACCATTCGTTCCCACAATCTCACATCTCTCCATTCCATAGATCATCATCCCAACTTTCTGAAAGAGGGCATCTTGGAACTCCCCAGCGCGCTTGTGAAGAAACGGTTGCAAATCAATCTTTCGCCTCTGCTCCTGATAACGAATCTCTCTCTCGATCATCATATCTATCTCTATATTAATGATCTGATCTGGGAAAAAGGGAAAATACTACATACTCTTCTGAAAATTCCTTTACACAGATTACACAGAATATGGTGACTCTCTCTATTTTGATGAATCAAATGAGATCAGTAAGATCATTACAGAAGATGCAAGTCTGTTCGATATTGTTGTTTTGGCCAAAGGTAGTTTTGATCACATAATAAGGATCAACACCCGTTCTCGCATACAAGTCATTCGGATTGGGACATCCAAAGCCATTCTTCTGATCTTGTGATAAATTATCTCCTATCACACTATCGCACTGAAGTTGCGTCTCTCCATCTTGGCAATCATCGCAAAGTCCCCCGCTCTGCGTCTTATGGAAACACTTCTTGGGATCCTTCTGGCACTTTCTGCAAGAGTCCAAGTTTTTCTGTTGTTCATACATCTGTTTGCAATCTTTCGCTCCACACTTCTCATCACAATCCTCCCGACGAACATCTTTGGGTCGAATCTTCATCTCCGTGAGGACTCCCTTTGAAAGGTTATTGAGAAGTCGATTGAGATACTCTACCTCATTTGTAATCTTCGTTTCCTCTTCTTGGGTATCTCGTATCTGATTACCATACATTTCCATTCCCTTTCCCGAAATCTTGATGTTTAGCCATACATAGAGTAGAAAGAGAACAAGAAGTAGTATCATAGGAGACCATATGGTTCTTATCATCATCGTTCGAAAATATCGAATATCTATAGTTATCTTGTATAATTATGGTGATGGATCAATCAATAGAAGAGATCAAGCATCGTTAAAGGTTCCGTTGCCTGATCTTCCTTCGTTTGACGGATACTCTTTTGGAACTCTACCGGAATTGATTTGAACTGGGTGTAAGAGATGATCAGGATGATTAGGATCAAGATCCCCAGACCCATCACCAATGCACTATGTGACGACTTGCGCTGCAACTCTCTGGATCCGAAGGATCCCAAGAAAGTTGATTCAGATGCTGCCATTGCAATTGCTAATGTCAAATCTATTTGATGGATCAAAACTATTTATAGAGGATATATTTATTGATTGATTGATAATCGATTATTGCTTGCCTACTGCCTACGGCGATTTCCGGGATTTCCGCGGCGACTACAGTATCCCTTATTATAGATAAAGTAGATCCAGTAAAAGGGTCCACCAATAATTGCAATGAGAACGCCGAGGAACTTCTCCAAGAGAGATCCCGTGAAGCCAAAGCATACGACCGATGCGAGGAGACCCGCTAAGCCGAGAATCACCCAGATGGTCACCAAGAAGGCCATTGCGCTATCCTGGCGATATGAGTTTACGGCAAAGAGAAGAGAGATGCCACTATCTTCATCATCCTCATCATCATCTTCATCCTCTTCGGAAACTGTCTTCTTTGTGCTCTTTTTTACATTCTCCTTGCTCTCAAAGGTCTCCCGACCCCATTGAGGGATGGGAACAGGTTGCTGTTCCGTATAAAGCAGATCGGCACTCTCCTTCTTATCTGTGGTTTGGATATCTACCCCGATCAACTTGATCTTATAATCATTCTCCCTCTGCATCAACTTTCGCTGTCCCTCCAGATAATCCATCGACTCCGCAAGAGAGAGCTTCTGAGAGAGAAGCGCAGAATTCTTGTTATCAACATTTGCTAACTCCGTACCATTGTAACCATCCACATCCATTGTTGATATGTTTTGTTTTTATGTAAGAAATCAATATTATATAATATATCATTACATAATATTTGATATAGTGAGATTGGAGTGCCTTACCGGCAGAAGTGTAGATAGATATAGCGTTTTAGTTGATAGAGTTCATCCTCTGTGATATGATACTTCTCTACCATCTCGTCAACGGACATCAAGCCAAGTGCGAAGCCCTCTGGAAGATAGCTATAATTCGCCGTATTACACATCTTGTTGCTCGACGGCTTCACAATCTCGCGCTTATCGAGGCTATGCTGGCTCATATCATTCGACTTCATCACCCGAAGAACCTTCACCGTCTCTGTGTCATTATAAAGTCGATATCCATTCTCCTCCAAAATCTTGTTAAAGACAAGCTCGTGATGCCCCTCATATAGATCAAGCTCCGAAAACTTCGCTGCTGTTTCCGCAGCATCAGCAGCTTCCTCCTTGATCTGCAGCGGTGACTCAAAGATGAAGAGATCTTGAGAGATCGAATAGTAGTTCGCCACATAACGCGGATCCTTGAAGACATATCCACTCATCGTCCTCTCAGAACGCGATACAGAATATGCGCGCTTATGACTCGTATCCATCGTAAATGAGACCATAATCTTGCTGAGAAGGCTTGAATCGCCTATATAACAATCACAACGAATCAAATAGATAATGTCACTTGGATGATTCTCATTGGCGTGCTTTACAGCATCGGCTACCATAAAGACGTCTTGATAGCTATTCTCCAAAAAGCGGATCTTCTTACACTCCTCCTCCGTCAAGTTCTGCATAAAGTCCCTCATCAGATCCTCCTCAGCATCACAATGATAGATATAGACAATGTCGATAGAGGGATTGCGGCAATTCTGCATAATGGCAAACTTCTGCGCGTGATTCACCATCAGATCGACCTTGATCGTCTTATCCTCCTCTCGCATATAGTTGATATCGATATAGGCAGTATAGAGTACATTGTGGATCTTATTCTCAGGTAAACGGAAAATAGCCGCCTTCTCTCGCTTAATCTGAATGGGACGTTCCGATGTAGGTGCGGCTGCTGCCTTCCCCTCTTCCTCTGCATCCGCCTTTGCCTCTGCCTCTTCCTTTGGCATCTCCTCCTTCATACCATCATCGCTCGTAACGAAATGATCCGTAGTGGTGGTTGCAGAGACCTTTGCGGCAATGGGGCTAAGTTGCTTCTTTAAGATCTTCCGAGATTCCGCAGAAGGTGCGGCTTCTGGGACAGGAGGTGCGGCTTCTGGGACAGGAGGTAAGGTGAGATGGAGATCTGAAACCTGCAACTTCTTGTGAAGATACCTCTGATAGAAGCTATTAAAGAGCATATCAAGGGTCGGATCCGCCGGAGAGGGTAAGATCTTGTAATAGTGCATAAATGCATCATTCTCATAGGGATGACTACAGCTCCGACGATTCACCAAGACATCGAGTAGAGCCTTGTATGAATCGAACTTCTTGTGGAGGACGAACTTATTATAATCGATCAGCTTCCCAAAATTCCGCGTTAGATACTCATTCTTATTACGGCAAAAGAAGAAGACTCCAAGTGAACCCTTCATAATCGCATCTTCCGCCTCATCCGACTTGATAAACATCACCCGAGAGTTCGTATATCCATCCGAGAGCCTCGGTGAATGCTCAAAGATTCGCCCGAGGAGCTCCTCTTCAACTCCCCGATCGACCGCAAGATAGAGATCAATCGACTTCTCCGCACACTCATCATAGATCCGCTCCAACTCTGATAAATCAAGATAATGCGCGTGATGCGGATGATAATTCTCCCTCTTCACTTCCATATCGTGATCGACATAGAGGAGGATATAGGCAATTGGCTTGATCTCCTCCATTCCATCATCCATTCCCATCATATAGGCCATATCATCCATCTCCCCCATCATATTCTCTATATCAAAGTTACTGTTTACCTCCAGATCCGCCTCGGAATCGTCCCGCTCATCCTCCGAATATTCGGCAAAGAGATTCGCTGGTATAGGGCTTCCCTCTCGAGGAGTGGGGGGATCAAAGAGCCCCTTATTATCATCATCCATTTTTGCCTTTGGAATCCCGTTGTATTGTTATCTACATCTCATAATTCCTTTATCCTGGTTCTGTTTGATAGATCAAAAGATGGATAGATCATTAATTTGGCTTTGTCGGCTTAAAGAGATTTCTGCATAATAGAGGTAGTACTCAGAGACTCATACCCATATAAGTTTTTAGACAACTCTGTTACAGGGAGTCGTCAGAGAATTGACAAAAGAGATGGCATCGAAGCAGACCCAACAGAATAATCGCCACAATGGCCATAAGCAGAGTGCCTATCTCCAGCTGGCACAGACCCTGGAAGACCTAAAGCAGGAGAAGATTAGCGTTCGCACGGCGATGCACAAGCTCCAGTTCCGTGGTCGTCCGGAGCGTCCCTATGCGAAGGTTACGAAGATGGGTGCAGTGGCCCTCTTCGGAATTACCCGAAAGCCGATTGTTCTCTATGAGAGCCAGTGGCACCGGCTGATGAAGACGGTGGAAAGTGGTTACCTCCACAAGTATATGGAGTATAATGCTGGTCGGATTAGTCACGGAAAGGAGCATCCTGTCGATCCGGTTGCGGATCCTACTCCTGCCTCTTCCACTTCCGATAATAACGGCGTTGCCGAAGTGCTCGCCTCCTCGGTTGCGACGGAGGAGGTAGCTGCTGATGCTTCGGCTTAATAGATATTAATCATTTATCATACAAAATATACAAATACACATATTTTATTACTGAGTTTTGATAATAAAATATTATACACGATAGCTAATATTGATACTCACAAAAAGTCCCCATTAGATGGGTAATGTCTGTTCGACATTGAAGAGGGTATGTTCGGAGGGATAGCCACGGGGGTTCGTGAGGCAAATGACACCATTCTTGACAAAGTCACGTCGTTCGTGAACGTGACCGCAGATTGCCGCATAGATCGGATAATAGAAGACGGGTTGAAGATTAGAGTGGAAGAGCGGATTATTCAGATCACCTTTATACTTCTCCGCCACAAAGTCCTCCGTAAGTGCATAATGGGTCAAGA
>JACCDG011159714.1_pt1 | contig 20577 bp, 25 predicted proteins | sample 7442471 | NCBI WGS metagenome assembly JACCDG01 (sample SAMN15323444, study PRJNA562643) | freshwater metagenome | isolation source: river surface water | place: USA:Blue River Watershed | collected 2017-08-17 | reverse complement strand
ATGATTACCAAACAACAGTTCGTAGACAATATTGTTTTTGAGGTTGGTGTTATTAAGCATTTGTTCGACAAGATTCCTGAAGGTGGGTTGGCGTATAAGCCGACTGAAAAACAGCGCACCACGATGGAGCTTTTGCAATATCTTGCTTCGACACCGGCTACCGCAATGAAAGTATTAAAAACAGGAGATCAGGCTCTGTGGGCTGAAGCGACAGCTGTAAGCAATTCTGTTACCCCAGAGAACTTTAAAGAAATGATGGATATGCAGGCGAAGGCGATTGCAGAAATACTCACATCGATGAGCGACGAAGAATTGAACGAAGAATATGAAATGTGGGGCGAGATTCTACCCAAATCAGCATGGGCGCTCAATCTCTCACTCAAGATTTTCGTCGCCTACAAAACTCAGCTCTTCCTCTACATCAAATCTGCCGGAAATCACGACATCAACACATCGAATTTGTGGAGAGGGAAGGATCAGGTGATGAATCAGTAAATTTCATACTCTTATCAACAAACAAAACCCTCGAAAGAGGGTTTTGTTTGTTTTTTGACAAAATCTTCTTTTGATGTAGTATCAACCTGAATATAATTCTATAAACAATTTAAAAAAGGAGGCTATTTTGTCTAAACAAAAAACTACACCCAATGAGGTTGAGCTAGAGGAGAAGTCTATGCTTACCGCTGAACAATTTGATAATTTGTATGTAGGTCTTGGGCTTACTCAGGGTCATCGTAAAGAACAGAGGAACATGTACTTTTTGGACAAGCAAGGTGTGATTCAACGTGACTTACCCCCTGGCACAACATTGCGAGCTCGACTTAAAAAGGGAAGCTATCAGCTTGAGTTTAAGATTCCATTAGAAGAAAAGGGAACTGATGAATATGGTAAAGGTGATCCTTCGTTCAAGGAAAATGACCAACTGTATACCTCGCTCTTTGTTTCTGGGATTGTCTTTTCAGGTGAAGTACGTGATGCATTAGTGAGGTATCGTGTTGATCCTTTTAATGTTCAGTACGTAGGTAGCTGTGTTACCAATCGCTATGTGCTTGACTCGAAGCCTAAGAGCGTTGACGAGGAAGATTGGAGGTTTGTGAAGGAGGTGTGTTTAGACGAAACCACGTATCCCGATGCATTCACCGACTTTGAACTTGAAGTGGAGTCCGACAGCATTGAGCGCAGCACAAAAGTCCTTCAAGCCATTTTGAATCAGTTTAGTATCGAAAGAGTTAATGGTTTGAAGAAAATTCAGCGCTTCTATGAGCATATGGTAACCCAATAGCCATATATTCTTTATTTTGTAAAAAGCGTTTCCTCGGAAACGCTTTTTTTTGTACTTTTTTGACGCAGTTCATCACCTGTGTTCTTTTGCTACTTTTAGCCTCAAATGTGGATAACAGTGGTTGCTGGTGGGATGAAGTGGAGTATAATTGGGCTTAAGTGGGAAGAGGTGGGAAGAACAATTCTCGCATTAGTTTTCAAGATAGTTATACAAATCACCATGCTCATCGGCGAATACATCCACACACTCGACGACAAAAACCGGCTTTCGCTTCCGGTGAAATTCCGCTCGGAGATGGGTAAAAAACTGGTGCTGAGCCCCGGCCTGGATGGGGCTATTTTCATGTTTACCGAGAAAGAATGGGCCAAGATAGCCCAGCGCCTTTCTTCCTCTTCAATGCTCGCTGCCGACAACCGTAGTTTCAACCGCTTCATGTTTGGTGGAGCCGTAGAAACTGCCGTGGACGGTTCAGGACGTATCCTTATCCCAGACTTCCTCAAAGACCGCGCAGAGCTCAAAGGCAAGGTTGCCGTCGTGGGCGTACAGAACCGCGTAGAACTCTGGAACGAAGCAAAATGGAACGCATACAAGAAAGGGGTCGATGCACAGGCTAACGAACTTGCGGGTCGTCTTGGCTCGCTCGGAGTGCTCTAATGAAACACACGACTGTCCTTCTTCGCGAATCAATCCTTGGGCTCAACCTACAGAGCGGCTCGAGTTTTGTCGATGCCACACTCGGCATGGGTGGCCATTCAGCTGCCGTGTGCAAAGAACTTGCCGGTGAAGTGACCATCTACGGATTCGATAACGACAGCGATGCGCTCGCACACGCAAAAGAAGTGCTCGAAGCCGCAGGATGCACTCCAAAACTTTTCAATGAAAATTTCCGCAAGGTGAACGAAGTGCTTATCAAGAATGGGGTAGAAGGCGTGGAAGGCGTCCTTTTTGACCTTGGTGTCAGCTCATATCAGATCGATGATTCAGGTCGCGGATTCACATTTAAAAAAGACGAACCGCTTTCAATGACGATGGGACGAGATCCGAAGGCGTATCCTTTTACGGCGGAGGACGTGGTGAATGAGTGGGAAGAAGAATCGATTGCGAATGTTATTTATGCGTATGGTGAGGAACGGTATGCGCGGCGTATTGCGAAAGGGATCGTGGATGCGCGGAAGGTGGCGCCTATCACGACAACCCAGGCGTTGGTGGAAATCATTTCTCGATCGGTTCCCGCCAACTACCGTCACGGAAAGATTCATCCAGCCACTCGTACCTTTCAAGCGCTCCGTATTGTGGTGAACGACGAACTCGGCGCTCTGCGCGAAGGTCTCGAAGCCGCATGGCAGATCCTTCATCCAGGAGGCAGAATTGCGGCGATCTCATTTCACAGTCTTGAAGACAGAGAAGTAAAGCAGTTCATGAGAAAGAAAATAGACGATGGCGAAGGAAAAGGAATTACGAAAAAACCCATCATCCCAAGCAGCGAAGAAACAAAAGACAATCCTCGAGCACGAAGCGCAAAGTTACGAATCATAGAGAAAACATCATGACCACACAAACCATCACCATTACCATAGGAAAGGCAGGCCGCGCAGCAAATGCTATCGCGGGCACTCCGAAAGTTACTCGCGTCATGTTTATTGTCGTGGTTGTGCTTCTTGCTTCGTATATCGCTCTTGTCGCTCGCACTGTCTTTGCAGGAGTAGAACGCCACTCACTCATCGGTGTCACTCGCGATGTTTCTGCCAATGTAGCCACGCTCGAAGTCGAATACCTCCAGCTTTCTCGTACGTTGTCGCGCGAACATGCCACGACACTTGGTCTCACTGAATCCAAAAACGTTTCCTACGCCAACGTTTCTGAAACCCTCACTCTCAACACTCGCTAATGAACACGCGTTCCCATTCTTTCGGCCTTCGTCTCAAAGTCCTTTCGGGCTTCATTATCCTTGTGATGGGACTTATCGGTCTCAAGCTTTTTTTTGTACAGATTGTGCAAGCTGACAAATACGCTGAGCGCGCTGATACACAATATCGCACACCCACAGGCGCAGTCTTTGAACGCGGTTCTATTATTTTCACTTCCAAAGATGGCTCCGAGGTGTCTGGTGCAACACAGCTTTCAGGATACAAGGTGGCTATCACGCCGAAGCTTGTGACCGACCCTGAAGCCGCATTTTCAAAACTCGAAGGCCTCATGCCTATCACTCGTGAAGAATTCCTCACGAAAGCCGCAAAGAAAAATGACCCGTACGAAGAACTCGCCACACGTCTTTCAAAAGAAACAGCTGATGCTATCCGCGCAAAGAATATTCCCGGCGTTTCTCTTTTCCGCGAGAAGTGGCGTTTCTACCCCGGTGGAAATATGGCAGCAAAAACGCTTGGATTCGTGGCGTACAAAGGTGATGAACTCACTGGTCGCTATGGTCTTGAACGTTCGTACAATGACGTTCTTTCTCGTGGTGAAGACGGCCTCTATGTCAATTTCTTTGCCGAACTGTTTAGCCACCTTCGAAGTACTGTTTTTGAAGAACGCCGCGCGGGTGACATCGTCACTACTATCGAACCCAATATCCAAAGCCAGCTCGAAGAAACACTGCGCGACCTTCAGCATTCCTGGAGCCCTGATATTGCCGGTGGTATTGTTATAGATCCCAATACGGGAGAAATTGTCGCCATGAGTGCTGTTCCTGACTTTGATCTCAACAACTACAACGACGTGCGCGACCCTGCACTCTACGGCAACCCACTCGTGGAAGGTGTCTTCGAACTTGGTTCTACGATGAAGACGCTCACCATGGCTGCGGGTATCGACGCTGGAGTTATCACTCCTGAAACAACATACAACGACAAAGGGTTTGTCTTGTTCAATACTGAAAAGTTAAACAACTTCGACAAAAAAGGACGTGGTGTCGTGAACATGCAGACAGTGCTCAATCAGTCGCTCAACACCGGTACAGCTTTTGTGTACACAAAACTCGGAAAAGAAAAATATCGAAACTACATGTACGCTTTTGGTCTCAAAGAAAAAACAGGTATCGATCTTCCTGGAGAAGTGCGCAATCTCGTCGGCAACCTCGAGAGTACTCGCGATGTGGAATACGCTACGGCATCGTTCGGGCAGGGAATTGCGCTCACTCCGATAGCTGCAACACGCGCGTTTTCAAGCATTGCGAATGGTGGTACACTGATAACGCCGCATCTCGTGAAGGAAATCCGATACGAAGATGGGGGCAAAAAGACAATAGAATTTCCAGAAGGTCAACGGGTTATTTCAGAAGAATCAGCACGGACAGTTGCTCGCATGATGACAGGTGTAATGGACGATGGCCTGGGAGATGGAAAATACAAGCTTCCTCACCACAGCGTTGCGGTGAAGACAGGTACAGCGCAGGTGGCAAGCAAAAATGGTCGCGGCTATGAACCTGGCAGCTTCCTCCATTCTCTCTATGGATTCTTCCCGAGTTACGATCCTCAGTTCCTCATTTTTCTCTTCCAGACAAACCCTAAAGGCGCAGAATTCTCTTCACAGACTCTCGTGTATCCTTTTGTGGATATGGTAGAGTTTCTTATTTCGTATTATAACATTCCACCAGATAGATAATGTATGAAACATTTTTTCAAAAAAGTTATTGTTGCACTGCTTCGACTTGAGTCACGGATCATACTCAAACGATATAAACCAAAGATCGTCGGTATCACCGGCAATGTGGGAAAAACTTCCACAAAAGATGCGGTGTTCGTCGCACTTTCTCCTTTTACTCATGTGCGCAAAAGTGAAAAAAGTTTCAATAGCGAAACAGGTGTCCCTCTTTCTATTCTTGGTGTTCCGAATGGATGGAATAACCCCATCCTTTGGATCAAGAATCTTTTTTCAGGCCTCCTCCTCATGGTGATTCCAAGTAAATACCCACAGTGGCTCGTGCTTGAGATCGGTGCTGATGCTCCCGGCGATATCAAACAACTTGCATCGTGGATCAAACCCGACGTAGCGATCATTACACGTTTTCCTGAAGTGCCAGTGCATATCGAATATTTCGATTCAAAAGAAGCCGTTATTGAAGAAAAGAAATATCTAGTGAAGGCGCTTAAGCCGGATGGTATTCTTATTTTGAATGCCGACGACAGAGAAGTGCTCGCGCTTCAAGGAGAATATCCTCAGCGCAGTGTTACGTATGGTTTTGGTGACGCGATGGTAAAGGGTGGCGAGCTTTCGTTCATCTATCAAAAAGTAGAAGGTGTTTCGATTCCAATCGGTATTGAAACAACAGTCACTATCGCCAGTGAATCCTTCCCGCTTCGCCTCGACGGTGTGCTTGGTGCTCAGCAGGTGTATGCGGCGCTCGGAGCTATTGCTACCGCGTATGCGCTCGAATTCTCTGTGCCAGAAGCTATCGCTGCGCTCTCTCAGGGCTACGATACGCCGCCAGGCCGTCTTTCTCCTGTGCTTGGTGTTCACAACTCTCTCCTCATCGACGACACCTACAACTCTTCTCCTGCAGCCTGTGAAGCAGCTCTGCAGGTACTCAAAAAAGTGAAAGCTTCCGGCAAGAAGGTTGCTGTTATCGGCGACATGCTTGAGCTGGGTAAATACACGCTCGATGCGCATCGCGACATTGGTGTCACGGCTGCTCTTTCAGCCGATATACTCATCACCGTCGGTATCCGCGCGAAAGCCGTCTTCGACGCTGCTTTCGCGCACGGCATGTCCAAAGACAAGATCACTCATGTAGGTACCTCCGAAGAAGCAGGAGAGCTTTTGAAATCAATCATTAAAAAAGGAGACGTTGTTCTCATCAAAGGCTCACAAGGTGTACGTCTCGAAAAAGCCGTGAAAGCCGTGATGCAATTCCCCGAAGAAGCAGGGGAACGACTCGTGAGACAGGAGGCGGAGTGGCAGAAGAGATAGAATCTTCAGGAAATATGTTATTGAAAATAATCTATTTTGTGATATTAAATCAAAATTAATTGATTTTTTAGTATAAAAATCGAAACGCCCATCGTATAGATGGGCGTTTCTCGAACCCTGTTAGGGGCGCTGTAGAACCATTTTAGCAAATCGAATTACTGTGTCAATGGGGTGGTGAGCCTGCGTGTTGGATTAAAGAGTAAAAAATAGACGTCCTTGGGTACCAAGAGCGTCTACTTTGATAGTTTATTTCTTTAATTTTAGATCTAATGTTTGAAAGAAAGCAGTCAGATCAGCAGCAAGTTTTTGTCCGTTCTCTTTTGAGTCAGGCTGTTTTCTGCTTCTAAATCTTGGAGCAATCTCAACCAGTAGCCCATCAATACCATATTTCCTATGATAATGCAGGTTAGTGGTATCACCTTTGTATAGGTCGCTTTCTCTAGGAAGTCCATCCATGCCAGCAGAAAATATCTGATACTTTTCTTTCAATGATTCATAAAAGAATCTGTCGATTTGGTTGGGACTCGACTCTGCGTTAGTGCCCAGAATCACATCGAATTCTTTATCAGGTAGAGGTTGTGTTCCAAAACCATGAAAATCAAACAAGGTTACTACTGGATGTCTTACGAGTAGTTTTTCAATAAGTCGTCCTATTGCTTGATGATAGGCATCGTAGAATGGCTTGACTGTTTCATCAGCATAAGCAACCTCAGGAACAAACCGATTGTAGTCAACGAAACATCTTGGTAAAAGACCGATAACAGCATTAGCTCTGTACCCTTTAAGAATATCAGAAACAATATGGAGTATTTGTCCGTCACCTCCTGTCACAACTTTTTCACCTTTAATGAAATTGTTTTCTTTAATTTCAGATGTTGTTCTTGGTTTAAAAAACAAGTTGAGCCATGACCCATAATTGTTTTTCATACCGCCATGGGGCACAGTTATGAGTATGGGGGATTCCTCATTCTCAAGGGTTAAGGTAAAGTTTTCTTCTTTCATTTTCTGTATTTTTACCACACGATAACAGGGAATGTGTTAAAAGTAAAGGACTCTCGGTACTTTTAATATTCACTTTGTTTGCGATCTTGACTATTAGATATAAAACTTGACGTACTGTACTTCTAGTGTATATTAATTACGCTAAATACATTAGCAACTGTATCGGCAGAAATCCGAGGCTCTTTAAAAAACAAACAATGAAAATGACTTCAATTTTGCTTGTGGGAAGCTATGTCGTACCACTTGCTGTGATTCTTGTGTTCATCGTTCTTTATGTCCGACGGTATAAAAAGTACCTGCTTCATAAAAACAGCTATACAGACTGCGTTTTTTTCGCAGGTTGCCTTGAGGCGTATATTTTTGCCCGTTTAGAGGCAAAGAAATGTCAAACAGGACCTAGCTTGTGGTGGTATCTCTTCGGATCAAAGTACATCGATATGGTGAATTTATATTCCGAAAGATGTGTGTATGAATTAGATCAGTTAAACTCTTTTGAACCCACCGATGGCCGTCCTTGTTTCACTCGAAAAGCGTTTATGTCGCATTGGAAGGAAATTCACGCGATGCTTTTTGATCAAAAAAGTTATGGGTGGGGGAGTGGGACGACTCGCTTTAGGCTTTATTTTAAATTTGGAGATGACCCTTTTGGTTCAATGAATGACATGATCCAAAGCAAACTGCTTGAGCTTTACAAAAAACAAGCGTTGTTAATTCTAAGGAAAGATGGTTTTCGTGAGTTCTCAGAGTTTTTGCATCTTTATGATGTAAAGAGTTGCCGTTATGCTCAGAATATACCCTTTTCTATCATTACATCAGCGAGCTTCCATGAAAAGATCGTATCAGATCATTCGGTAGAGATCGGTGAACGTATTCGTCAGGTAGTAAGGCAAATTTTAGGAAAAGATAGGCTTCCGACCAATGAGTCTCAGGTTCAAAAACTGGAGTCACTTACGGAAAGTTTTCTTCTTAAAGGAAAGATACCTGGGGATGTTCACTATAATTCTCATTATCCTGGGTTTTCTGAAGCAAGAAATGAAGTTTTCGAATTACTAAAAGAAGTTTCAGTAGAAAAGTAGAAAGTAATGATTTACATTAAAAGCCTGTCTGTATGGATGGGCTTTTTTCTTTTTAGAGTCTATACGTCATCTTTAGACAGTTGATCTATTTGGTCTAGTATCTGTTGTAAATCTTTATACCTTTGATTTAAACTAGAAGTTGTACAATTACTAACAATAACTTCTAATTTCGAACCAGTAGAACGAGAGAAGTTCTTTTTTCCTGTAAAAATATATTTAAGAATTAACCCTATGGCGTATATTTCATTTTCAATAGAATAACTTTTAAAACTATCTAACGAGGGGTCAATTATTGTTCCTTTCAGTTCTGTATCAGTTTTTGTAAATTTTGACTCCTCTATTTTTACAAGTCCAAAATCTGATAATTTTACATTAATAACGCCACTATCATAAGTTTTTAATAAGATATTATGATAGCTTAAGTCTCTGTGAAGAATTTTTTTATGATGTAAGTAGCTCATTGCATATAAAAACTGTTGAGCAATCCTTTTTCGGGTAAAAAATGGAATAGTGTTATTATTTTTTGTGTAATAACCATCTAAAGTGTCGTCGCAGTACTCCATTATATATCGTTGATTGTCTTCCTCAAATTTATATACTTGAAGTATATATGGCGATTTTAGTGATGACAAAACTCGGTACTCTTCTTTAAATCTTTCTTTCTCTCTTTCTGTAACAGTTTTTTTCAATTGCTTTACCGCAAACTGAATTTGATAATCTGGATCTTTATATTTACTAACAACAGCAAAAGCACCTTCGCCGATTACTTGCAAATTTAAGTTGTGATTACTTTTTACTTTTATCACTGAGTTGAGGATTAAAAAAAATGGTTCGTATTTATTTATCTCGACTTTTTGATAATCACTTGGTATATGACTTCCTCCAGATAACTCCAAGAAGGTGCAAAAGTATTCCAAATAACTTTTAATATCTGGCACAATTTCAAATCTACATGGAGATTCTTTAAAGTGATGAAATAATTCGTCAATTTGTTCGATTACTTTTAGTAAGGTCCTACTCTCTTCAGCATTAAAATAATGATTTACTTTTGCCTTAGAATTCATAAAATCTACCAAACTAGTTATTTGGCCATGCCATACAGAAAAAATACCTCTTATTCTTTGGTCGTATTGTTCATAATATGAAGAAAACTTTGGATTATCAGTTTTATCTGGGCAAATTTGTTGGTAAAAGTCATTTAAAATTCTTTCTTCTTTGGTGTGCATAAGTATAGTTTTTGCGCTAGCTGTTGATGGTGAGCGTTCAGCAGATAGAACCTGCTAAATTCCTTGCCCCACAAGGTCGGTTTGATGAATTTTAGTAAAGCCAAACGACCCTTCTCGAGCGTCTACTTAATTAGGTAGTTATTGAATCTTTAAAAACTTTTTCAGCTTCTCGGGTTTCATATATTTCTGTATTACATATCATTTTTTTAAAGAAAGGAAAATCAATATTGACCTTAAATTTTGCATTAGGGTTTGGAGCGTAAAATATCCCAGAATTATGCCATCCATATCCATCAGGAACTAAACCGATAGGATTTTGTGAGGTATATATCACACCACTAATATGTGAGTAGTCGGGACTTAGAAATCTAGCAATTGGAAATTCTTTTTTACCAGGCTTATTTAGTAAGGGATTATACTGTAGTCCATTAACAAAAGAATCATCAGATTTTTTTGTTATAGTTTGATTTCCAAGACCAAACAACATTCGCCTAAGAATATAATCATCATTAGATATTAAACCAACAACATTAGATGAATTAATTGCAATTATCAAAGGCTTATTTATGTCGTATTTATTTAACTTAGCCTTTTGATCAAACCCTTTTAGGGATCTTAATAAAATAGGTCTTTCTAAATCATCAATATTACCACCGCCAGAGTAAAAAGGTTCCTCCTCTGAAAGAATCGGTCTAAAAGATCTCAATTCAAAATCCGTAGCCTCATCAGGACAAACAGCTTCAATCTGTATTTCTTGTTTATCTTTTAATTTTAATAAAAAATCTGACCCATCTGCAGACTTAGGAATAAGTTCTCCGGAAAAGGATAAAAGATCACACAATATCATTTCCCACATATGCGAATTAAATTTACCTTTTTGTGATATTTTTTTAGGAAAACCTGAATCCAGGTATTGATGAAATTTTTTATAATTTTGATCTATGTAATTTTTCGCAAAAGGAGCGTTTTCATAGGGATAAGATAATAACCATAGAAAAGAAATGTCGTAATTGCTAAACTTTTCTTGAATTATTTTAAATTGATTTTCAATACTTACTTCTTTATTCTCTCTAGTAAGACTATCAGAGATTTTATTTAATTTCTCGTCTTTAATTTTTTCTAATAATGAATCCATATATTATGATTATTTTTTATGTCTAGAAATAACCCTCTTCATATCTTCTACTGTCATTCCGCTATCATATGACTTAAAGAGACTATCCGCTTCTTTAAACGCTTCGTGGTCTTTTAGGTGAAGAAAGGTGTTTTTGAGTTGAAGTATTATTTTATTTCTTAAATCTTGAACAATGTGAAAGTTGTCGATAGAGTAGTGATATCCAGACTGTTCATGGAAGTCAAAATCAAGCCTATATACATCGACAGTATCTAATAAGCCAGCGTAGCCACTATGAGTATAGGTAGACATGATCTTGTAACTACTACTAAGCATTTCCTTTATGGGTTGTTCTTCATTTCCAAATGTTTCCGCTAGTTCTTTATTTAAGTGCTCGTGTTGAAACTCTCGAGAGTCAACATTTCCGATTATTTTTCCCTTAAACCATTTTTCCAATAGAGGATTATTCTTGTCTTCTAAGAAAAGCATAAGCAAATCAAGAGCTTCTTTGCCAGACCTTGATAACTCCATTGCTTCCATATTTTTACCATTCCTGCAAACAAGTAGAGCTGCTTGTAGATTGCTATATGCTCTCCCGAAGAGTAAGTATACTGCGGCAACTTTAGTTTGTTCTGTTATCGAACTTATATGGTTTTTGATTTTTTTAATTAGTCTTTCTATGTTTGGTAAGTCGGCTTCAATCTCGTCACATAGTAGATTTATTTTTTGGACATTCCGTGTTTTTTCTATATCTGTAAACTCTGGGTGAACTTGAACGTAGTTAAAACCCTTGTTCTGATTTATATCAGCTAACCGATTTTTAATGTATTCTTCAGGCGTTTCCTCTTTATCAAAATCTTCTGATAATTGATATTCAGACATAATGTTTATTATACCATTTTGAACCCAAAAAAGATTTTAGTTATCTACTAAATAGCTCGTTGCAAAACTGTTTTATGTACCACTCGTGCGCGCTGTTGAAGGTGAGCCTTCTCGAGATAGAACCTTTCTATTCCTTGACCAGTAAGGTTATTTTTAGTAGTTTTGACTAACTTTTTCGACCCTTCTCGGGCGTAGCTTTGTTTGTGTATAAATGAGGATTCTGTTTTCTATCTTGATCCAATAACCATTGAAACACAGCGACAATTCGACCAGTCTCTTCCTTGGTCCAATTTTTTGGATTTCTTTTATCTTCTTGATTCATAAAAAGTGACAAAAGTGACAGTTGTAATTAGTTTACTGCCTGTTCCCATGTTTCTTGAAGAGTCTTAATCGCTGCCTGTTTGATCTTATTCTTTTCTTCTTGCGTTAGTTCCTCAGAAACTTCATTATTATCATTTGAAGGATCTTTAATGACTTTACTTTCAAAATCAGATGCCAAATAGTTCATAACTTTAACAAAGTTGCTAGAGAGACTCGAATCTGTAAGCGAAGTACCTTTTAATGCCTCAATAACAGATAATTCTAAGTAAAAAGATGGAAAATCAAGTTCTTTATTTTTTCTCCATATCTTGATTAATTTAATATCATCAATTCTCCCAGAGTTTTTGACTGAGTTGATATGAGAATCAATATTTGTTTTTGTCCAGGTTTGTTTTTTTCTTTTCCAAATTGAGTGATCAAAGCCAAGTGGGTGGTGCTTAACACCAGGAACAAGGTCAACCTTAAGTCCTGTATGATCAATACCTAAAGAAACATTTTGCTCTCTAACCGAGTAACCTACTGCTGACATTCTATTTCTTAAGGTCGAATAAACTGTATCGAGTGAGTTACACTCTTTAACAGAAGGATGAAGTGATATAAAAATATCAATATCAGTTGTCCCCGTTATTCCTGTACCTTTTGCAAGTGATCCTGATAATTTAATTTCATATTCATGACCATTGGCCCATGCGTGAATATGAGGAGTTAATTCATTTATTTTATTTTCAGCAACAAAATAGATATTGGGAGCATGTCTTTCAATAACATTTTGCAAATAATAGTCTTGATCACTCATACTACTTAGAGTAGCCAGTTGTAATCATGGCTGTAACGATATCATTTAAAAGACGACCTCGAAAATTAGATACGGCTGTATTTCTATGACCATCTAGATTTTCCATTTGTTGTGCAGGTATCGGTTCCATGTTTCTCGGTGAATATACAATCAATGCACATGAATCTGGTTTCTTCTGAAGAATCATATCAATATAGTCTGAACAATCATGCCAAAAAACAAGATAAAGTGTAGCATCTTCACACATACCAATATCTTCTTTTTTAGTTATTTCACAAATATTTTTTTCTTTAAAAAGTTTTGAATGAATCAATAAATTTTTTAAACTTGATAAATTATCTTGTTTTGCAAATATTGCTATTTTTCTTTTTGCCAATCCATTTCCTAACCTAAAAACAGCAGGAAATATCCCTTTGAACCAAAGAGTAATTCCAGTAAAAAAAGCAATAACAACTATCCCTGTACTAATATAACCAATAAGGTCTAGAATTTTAAGTATCTTTTCCATAAGAATTTAATATAAATCACCAGGAAGTACTGCAACTACTACTCCTTGGATCATACAATTATCTGTTAATATAATTGGCTTATGGTTTTTGTTCGTTGATTTCGGCTGAAGAACAACGGCACCATTAGCTTTTTTGAAAACCTTGACGGTTGCTTCGTCATTTATAAGAGCAACAACTTTATCATTATCTTCTGCCGTATCTTGCTGTCGGATCAAAAGAAGATCCCCGCTGTTAATATCTGCAAGATTCATAGAATCGCCAACTGCACGCAAAAGAAAATATTTAGAACCTTTTTTAGCTAGTCCTGTAGATACAGGAATCATGGCTTGAATATTTTCTTCAGCAAGAACAGGTGTACCGCAAGTTACAGTCCCAACCAAAGGTACATCAACCGTACTTATTGAAGCTGTTGTTTGTGATCCTGTAAGGATAAGTTGCCGCCCAATCTTTTTTATAAGTCCAGCCTCTATAAGTCGATTAACAACAAGACTCGCAGATCGTGGAGATCTACCACCTGTTACTTCATTAATCTCATTGAGAGTAGGGCTTTCGCCATAGTGAACAATCTTATTACGGATAAGAGCAAATGCTTTTTTATCTTTGTCGTTAAGGTTATTTGTCATGGTATAAATAGTATAAATTATACTATACAATAAAGCAAGTATCTGCTATTATAAAAGCATGATCAACGTTAAGAAAAAAGCAAAAAATACTGGAGGTAAAATCAATCTTGATATCATTTCCTCTGCTAAAAAATCTGCAATAGATGCTTTTAATTTTGTCCAAGAATCACTCAAGAGCCATATTCCATACAATGAGCCTCAACTGATCAGTAAAGCAGAACAATCAAACCATGAAATTATAAGTGTACTTCACGAGATTAAGGAACAAGGTGCAACGAAGAAAAAAGAAATCGAAGTTTTTATATTTAATACAAATGATAAGACACTTGAATATTCTACAAAAACACGTTCATTTACTTACAGGTTTAAAGAACTGGGAATGAATTATAAACTTGTTAAAAAACTAATAGATACTGAAGGTTTTCGACAAACAAGATTTCTGCGAGAAGACATCAAATCAAAATCTAATGAAGCAGTACGAAAGAAGGTTGGCGAGATTAATGAAAAAGTAAGAAGTGAACTTAAATTACCTAAAACTTTTTCTCTGATAACATCAGATCCTGGAGCATCAGCTGGATACCGAATCAACCCAGAAATCAAAATTCAAGTAGTCGACTAACAAAAAAACTCTACATAGAGTTTTTTTGTTTTGGAAATACCTTTATTTTAGGAACTATTAAACATCAGAACTCTACTCGCACTCTATTCCAACTCTATGGATCATTTTGATTGAATTGAAACATAAGATAGCGCGTCTTATTATCAACCTAATCTAATTTGAAACATATGGATAAACTTATTTGGAAAACAGAATTTCGAGATATTAAGGATTTAATTCTATGGAAACAAAACCCAAGGAAAATATCTAAGGTAGCTCTGGAGAGACTAAAAAAGAAAATCACAGAGAATGGATTTCATAGTGTTATCGTAATTGATACCGACAATACAATCCTTTCTGGGAATCAGAGAAAAGTTGCCTTGTTGCAACTTGGTATACATCAGGTACATGTATTGGTTCCAAATCGGAAACTTAGCGAAACAGAACGATGCAATATTGCACTTGCAAGTAATATTAACGATGGCGACTGGGACTTCGAATTACTCAAAGACTTTGATATCGAACTTCTTGTTGATGTTGGCTTTTCAGAAGTCGATCTTGCTAGCATTTGGGACGATAATATTTCCACCAAAGAAGAAACATTCGACGTTGAGAAGGAATTAAAAGCCATTAAAGAACCACGAGTCAAAACTGGTGACATTATTGTACTTGGAAAACATAGGATTATCTGTGGCGATTCTACTGATCCAGAAGTACTTAAAAGATTATTTGAAGATAAACAGGCTTCAATGATCTATTCGGATCCAATCTACAATATCAACCTAGATTACGACAAAGGACTGGGTGGCAAACAAAGCTACGGTGGAACTGTGACTGATAACAAAACAGATGAGGAATACAAGGAATTTCTAAGGCGAAGTATGTCAGCCGCTTTGTCTGTATCAGAGAAAGATGTTCATGTGTTCTATTGGAATACTGAACAGCATATCTGGATCATTCAGACACTTTACAGAGAGTTTGGAATTGATAACAAGCGTGTGTGTTTGTGGGTCAAGAACGGACACAATCCCACCCCTTTGGTCGCATTCAACAAATGTTATGAGCCATGTATTTATGGAACTAAAGGTAGCCCGTATCTTTCAAAGAAAGAACAAGGACTAACCGAGATTATGAACAAGGAAATAACTACAGGTAATGATTCGATTGATGAAGTTAATATTTGGACTGCAAAACGAGTGAGTGCAAAAGATTATAAGCACGCCACAACAAAACCTGTTGAATTACATGAAAAAGCAATCCGCAGATGCACACTCCCTGGCGATATCATTCTTGATAGTTTCCTTGGATCAGGAAGTACCTTAATTGCTGCTGAACAATTAAAACGGGTTGTGTATGGAGTTGAAATGGAGCCAGTTTTTTGTGATCTCATTATGAGTCGGTATGAGAAATTGACTGGTAGCAAGGCGGAAATTATTAGATATGAAAATGCATCGTAAATCAAAACTATTTCTCGAAGAACTCAGAAAAACCCCTGTGGTGAATGCGGTGTGCAAACAGGTTGATATTTCCCGTAATACAGTATATCGCTGGTTAAAAAAGTACCCTGAGTTCAAAAAGGAATACGATGAGTGTATGTCGCAAGGAATTGATAATGTTAACGACTTATCAAGGAGTCAGATTATTAACATGATCAAGCAAGGTAACTTTTCTGCCATTAAACTATGGTCATTACATAACGATCCAATATTTATGAATAAACCGAGAAATGGTACGACGACCGATATTGACTTCTTTAGTTCATCACAAGATAGGAGAATAGATTTTCTTGATATCGGAGAATCTATGCTTATGAAGAAAATACTTGAGGGAGATTTGAATGCGATCATTTTTGCACTACGACATAATAGTGGTCGGTATCACCCCATGAAGCCAGAATCACCATTTTTAGATATGACTGATCTTAGCGACCCTGCGGTGAAAAATATTGTAACAGAACAGCTTAATAGTTTGTCTGAAAAAATAAATGAGATAAACGCTCAATTCTCAAATGAAGATGAGGACGCTTAATCTATATAATCAAAAAGCGATCGTTGAACGTATCGCTTTTTGGGTGTGTAGGGTTTCTGTGGTTTCTGTCGTGTAGTAATATTGATCCACATTTTCACCACAAACGTATTTTCTTTTCTGAAAACTTTCCTAAACCAATATTTTATACGGTATAGGATAGTCATGCTATTTTGGTGTTACTAAGATCCCAGTAAATCGACTAGGATCTTTTAATGCTTCTACAAATTCAACAGTATATTGTGAGTCATCAGTTTTGGTGTTTGTAATACTCATCATACGTTTCTTATCGCGAGATTCATATATTTCATCGTTTACACCTACAAAGTAATCCTTAACTACTCGTGTCTTGTAATCATAAGTTACTAGCAAAGAAAAGTTATCCTTTTTGAATTCTTTACTCCACTCAGTAATAGTAGCAATTTGTTGAGGGGTTGGATTTTGAGATTCATTTGTGCCAAAAATTGCTTCAATTTCATCTATATTTTTACCAATGAGACTTGGCACATCAAATACTGATTGTTGAACAACTTGGTGCGAAGTATTTTGATCTGATTTCTTTTCAACAGGATCAATAGTACTACCAATAAGTCCTATTATAAAAATGACCCCAATGATAGAAATGATTGGATGTTTTTTAATCCAACCCATTCCTTTTTGGGAAAGAGTTTTTGTTTCCATATTTTTGTAGCGAGTTTTTTAGAAACTAATAATAATCTTGGGGTAAACAAAAATCCCACCACCAAGTGCATCGGCAACCGAAGTTGCCCATACCAGTTTCCCGATATGACTCGCTACAAGTAATAGCCCCTGATGATGGGGTTTTTATCTTGTAGCGAGTTTTGCAACCATATCCTTTGGAAAACCAAAGGGGTTAGGTCGACTTTATTCAAGTTGAAATGAATAACTGCAACTGCCTTTATTCATTGAAAAGTATATCAGAAAAAGGGTTATTTGCTAAGCCTGATCTGCGAGTATGCTATATATTTCTTGTTCTGCATAGACTATGCACCACCAACTGGTCTGTCATTAATATATACATGGAAACGAGCGTAATTGGAAAAATTCACAACAATATATCAATCAGCGAAACTCGGATCAAATACTGCCTCTATGCCCGAAAATCGACCGAATCAGACGAGCAACAGGCACTTTCGATAGATTCTCAAGTTAAAGAAATGACAGCCATAGCCGACCGTTTAAAGCTTAATGTTGTCGCTATAAAACGAGAATCTCATTCAGCGAAAGATTCAGGACAACGACCCATATTCAAGGAATTGCTTGAAGAGGTTTCAAAAGGTATCTATAACGGAATACTCACTTGGGCACCTGATCGTCTTTCTCGTAATGCAGGAGATCTTGGATCGGTCGTTGATCTTATGGATCAGAAAAAGTTAATTCATATTCAAACCTATGGTCAAACTTTTTCAAATTCACCAAATGAAAAGTTCCTTTTAATGATTCTTTGTAGTCAGGCGAAGTTGGAAAACGATAATAAGAGTATCAACGTAAAACGAGGACTGCGAGCGAGAGTTGAAATGGGATTATGGCCATGTCGTCCACCGACTGGGTATACTAAATTCAAAAGAATGGATCAGAAATGTGAATCGGTGATTGATAAAGAACGCGCGCCTATTATTAAGCAGATGTTCGAGAAAATTGCATATGACGGTTGGAGTGGAAGAAAACTTCATCAGTGGTTAAGAGATATTAATTTCAAATCAGAAAATAACATGTACTTGAGTTTAGGTAACTTATACAGATTGTTATCCAATACGTTCTACTATGGAAAGTTTGAATACCCCACAGGATCAGGTAATTGGTACAATGGAGCGCATGAGCCAATTATCACCAAAGAGCTTTTTGATCTCACTCAATCAAAAATCAAAAGTCAGATATTAGAACCACGATCGCAACAAAAAGAATTTGCGTTTACGAAGATTATGACCTGTGGACTATGTGGGTCAGGTATCACTGCTGATGAAAAGTTCAAGCACCAAAAGAACGGAAATGTGAACCGTTATGTCTACTACAAATGTACTAGAACACGAGACCAGAATTGTACTTGTGGTTTTATTAACGAAGATGATCTTGTGGAACAATTAAAGGATCTGATCGATGATCTGGAGATTCAAACAGTACCAATGAGAGACAAGATCTCAGGCGAAGTTCAACGATTCAAGAAATTTGAACAGATGTTATTAGGTAGCAAAACACCTGTTTCTGTCAAAGATATTGATATTCGTAATTATGCCAAATTTATACTACAAGAAGGATCTTTGGACGAGAAACGAGAGTTTATGAGATGTCTAAAAAGTGAGATCTTGCTAAAGAATAAAAAGGTATATTTGGTGTAACTGCTATTGCAAGTATACCCCCTACGGGGTATACTTTATTTATGCATGAAAACACTCAAAAAGTAATTAATCGCCTAAGAAAGATTGAAGGTCAAATTCGTGGTATTCAAAAAATGGTTGAAAGTAATTCGTATTGTGTTGATGTTATTACTCAAACTTCCGCTGCGAAGCAAGGATTATCAAATATTGAAGATATGCTATTAGAAGGACATCTGGGTCATTGTGTAGTAAATCAGATTCAGAAAGGTCAAACAAAAAAGGCGGTCGATGAGGTGCTAAAAGTTTATAAACTCAAAAGAAAATAATATGAACTATTCATGCGAAAAATGTGGCATGCCTGCCACTCATAAATATATAGACAAGACAGGTGTAGTTCATTACTTTGCAAAGCATCATGCACCAGAAGGGTCAATTTTAATTGAAACTACCCCAAAATCAAAACTCGTTAACATCTCAGAAGATAAAGGACTTGGAATCTTATCATTAAAAAATTATATTCCACTCATTGTTATTATAAGTCTTATAATCATCACTTCACTCATTAGTGAAATTCGAGAAAGTAGCTTTGATATAAGCAGTTTTATTATTAATTTCATGGTAGGTTTCTTTCTCGTTTTTGGGGGGATTAAACTTTTTGATCTACCTGGTTTCGCGAATGGATATAGCAATTATGACATTATTGCTTCTCGATTTAAAACTTATGGCTACATATATCCATTCATTGAGATTAGTTTTGGATTATTGATGCTTGCAGGTATTCATACAATTCCGATTTTATTAACAGAAATGGTCATTATGGTTCTTGGCGGTATTGGAGTTTTAATTAAAATACTTAGAAAGGAAGAGTTTATGTGTGTATGCCTTGGTACCGTTCTAAAAGTACCCCTTACCTATGTCACTTTGGTAGAAAATTTTGGTATGGCGCTACTTGCAGGAATTTCTATTTACTTTTTAATATGAAAATAAAACTTAAGACAATATTTAAAATATTAGCAGCATTACTCTTGTCAGTATACTTTTATAGTTTTGCTCATGTTATCAAAATGGGTATTGAAAGTAGATCAAATAATTGTCCTCACCAAGACTCCAATCATCAATTGTGTTTAGTAACTCAAAGTTTTAAAGATGCTGCTTTTGTTGTTGGTCAAAAGTTTTTTTCCGTATTACTTATTCTTATAATACCTACATCTTTTGCATTATTTTGTATCAATGTAATACAAGTATTAATAGCAAAGGGGGTTCAAAATAATTCACCACCCTTACTTCAAGAATTATTCTCTGATGGATTACTTAACCCGAAAGCACCTTAGAAAGGTATATAATCTTATTATTAACTTATCTTTAATCAAAAAATTATTTATGAAAACAAACGCACTTATTTATATTGTTATCGCATTACAAATCATTCTCATCATTCTTTGCATTTCATGTTTTAAAGGAATGAACAAGATGAATATGACACCAAATAAAAACATGCACGGAATGCACATGATGCCAGATGGGTCTATGATGTCTAATTCTGGGTCAGATATGGGATCAATGATGATGGATATGACAGCTCGTATGGAAGGAAAAACAGGCGACGAACTCGATAAAGTATTTCTAGAGGACATGATAGTACATCATGAAGGTGCAGTAGATATGGCAAAAGAATTACAAAAAGGTACCAAACGGCCTGAACTTCAAAAAATGGCAAAAGATATCATTGAGGTGCAAACAGGTGAAATTACCATGATGGAAAATTGGCTCAAAGAATGGTTTGGGGTTACACGTTAATTACTATGGAGAAGCCAGAATATTCATATGTATCTCACATATTAAGATATGTTGGGGTTGGCCTTGTTTCAGGATCTATAGT
>JACCDG011537113.1_pt1 | contig 20579 bp, 41 predicted proteins | sample 7442471 | NCBI WGS metagenome assembly JACCDG01 (sample SAMN15323444, study PRJNA562643) | freshwater metagenome | isolation source: river surface water | place: USA:Blue River Watershed | collected 2017-08-17 | reverse complement strand
GTCTTCGTAGTTCACGACCTCGTACACATCGAAGTGCTCAGGATCAATCTCGTGGATCAGATACCCACAAAGAGTATTCAGCGCGGTCTCAGAGGAGCCTTCGGCGATGGGTGCGTTAAACGAAGAGGAGCCGGTCATGAGGTAGAGCGTGGTCTTGAACGGGAGCGAGAAATCCTCTACCAGCGAATCGAAGTTCTTAAAGGTTCTACCGTCCATCCGCTTTTCAATTGTGACGCGCTTATCAAATACAAACGGATGCGCCTGCCTAAGCGCTGTGAAGAATTCTTTCTTCATTCTTTGGGCGGTGCCCGCTCCCCAGACACCAGCAACCTTTTCAACCTTGGATGCCTGCTCAATTGCCGCAAAGAATGGATGTGATTTGATCGACTTCATTTAACACAATCCGGACAAGTCCGGTCCTTAACTCCAGGCTTCCACCGACCACAGCGACGACATAGCTTCTTAGAAACTTCCTCGATCTGAGCCGTCTTAAACTTTCTGATCTCGGCGAAGATCTCTTCCGAGTCTGACTGAAGCTTGAGAACCCGCTGCAGCAGCTCTTCTGGGAGGTAGTGCCCGTCCTCAAGCGCATCGTCGCCGAACAAAGTAACGGCGGTCTCCTCGGAGTACACAAAGGGCCGAAGTCCATCCGACGATGTGATGTAACAGTTGTTCTTAGGCTTACTCATCTGATCGACCCTCCGCCTTTGCAATTACCAGAGCAGCCTTGCGGATGAGCCGGAGTCGATTCCGCTCCATAATTCCACCTGGTTCATTCGCTTGGTCATATTGATGAAATTCGTCCTGCATTTCCTTAATCAGCTCAAGCATTTCTGGCGAAGCAGAAATAAGCGCCGCTGTTTTGATAGCCTTAAGAAGCTTTCGCTTGTTCGGCTTTTCACTGCGGTTGTCCGCAAAGACCACTACAACAGGCTCCTCGCCATCAGGGCCGACCGTGTAGCCACCGTCATACGTGTCGAAATCAATCCACCAGCTCTTCTTCATCTGTCCCTCCCTCGTTTAAGTTGGTCGCAATCACGCAGCCCGGTGGAAAGCGCCCTTAAGGCACGCAATAAACCTAATGTGTCCAAGTTCTCTTTTTCGTCACCAGTTAACACTCCGACTCCGGCGGTGAGATTGGCCTGAAGCAAGGCATCTGCTTGATCGAGATGGATCAATGCCTTACGAACGGCTGTCTTGGCGCTGGCCAACCGAGAACTCATGGAACCAAGAACAGAGTCCTTTGTTTTTCGGCCTTGTCTCTTCTTCATCTGTCCCTCCGATACTTGAGCTGGGTAAGCAGCTCTCGTGATGAGTTTCCAAACGACCAAAAGTCCGTTGCATCTTTCCGCTTGAACACGAGGCCCTCACACCGCTCGTCGCTCCGCATCCGCACCCAGAGGCCCTTGTAAAACTTTGCTCTCTTCGTCTCGATCAAACTGATGCCGACTGTTCCCATCCGCTCGAAAGCTGAGCGCAAGATCTCCAGGCGCTCGGCATAGGTCTTGTCTGTGTATCGCTTCCCGCCCAGCACCGCGAAATCCCACAGCACGATGGTTTGGTCTGGCAGCAACTCCCCATCAAGGAGATAGGGCTCCGGCAGGTCGATCACGACCCGAGGATGCTTCTTGGTGAGCGGCTTACCGTAGCGATTGTAAAGAACGTAGGTATCGCCATCCTTCATGGGCAAGACCCGAATTCCGTTCCACTTGGGCTGGACCAACCACTCCGAAAAATCGAAGCGATCGATCGCAGCCAAAGAAGTCGCAGTCGGCTTATTGGGAAAGAGGAAACTCACTTCCGCACCTTAATGCTGGGAGCTGCCTGCTTCAGGAGTTCGCGAACCTGGCCAGGCAATCCGAATTGCTTACGGTCCATGTCGCCAAGGCAACTAATGACGTACTTGGTTTCGAAAAGTTCGGCGAACTTGGCCGGGCCGATGAGCGCCACAAGATCCTTCACAGACTCGACAGTTTGCTCCTTGAGCTTGAGGGACACCTTGCGCTCGAAGAACTGATCGAAGTTGCATGCCTTCTGGATCTGTACTTCGTGCTTGATGTCGATCTCGCTGAAGCGGTCGGTATAGGTCACCTGCACGCCTTGGGTGGAAGACCCGTCGAGGTTGAGGGACTTAGTGAAATTGTCAGCCTTGGCCCGCTCCGTGTACTCAGGAAACACCACTTCGTGGAGCTTGGCTTTAACCGCCTGCACCTGCTGCTCCAGTTCGGCATACTCGCGCAGCAACTCGTTCGCGTCGTCAGCCAATTTTTCTTGGTTCGTGATGGAGGGAATCTCGCTCTTCTTGGCTTTAGCGGACTCTTCGTTCCCGGCCCGGAGGAGAGATTCGATATCAACTTTGTTTGCTGCCTTTGCTTTTGCCATCTGGGGTAATCCTCAATATTTAGCTGCAACTCCAATGCTGCAAGCTGTATGCGTACAGCATAACATTTCCCATAACGCATTGCAATAGACATTATGCGTTAAGTACATATTCATCAATGATTTCGTGTTGTTGTGTTTTGACTTGCTGTGGTACAATAGGCGAGTGTAAGGCTACGGAACTCGGGAGAAAGAATGGAAGACTTAAGTCGCGTCGATCAGTACGGACAGCCGCTGGATCTGTTTGAAATGGCTAATGCCAGACAAAACGAAACCGGACTGCCTGTCATTATCTTCGTTTCCCAAGAGGAGCCAGGGCATATCCCTAGAATCAAAGTGCAGGCCGACTACGGCACCAAGGTCAATCAAGGAAATTGGTTCTCGATGTCCATAGAAGACGAACCTCTCATCCTCGCCAATGCCCGCAACGCGGAAAAACTCTCGTCAAAAGATCTCCACGCAATCTGTCGATTCATCTTTATAAATAAGAAACTTTTGCTCGATCTCTGGAATGAAGAAATTACCCATAAAGAATTCCTGACTCAGATGCAGCCGGTGATCGCATGACGAACCTGTACGAAGAAGATGAAACGCTCTGGAAAGAAACCCAAGCCCGAATGATTGAAGAAGGACGACTTGATGAGTTGGATTACAACTCTCTGCTCACTCTTTTGCTTGAAATGACTCGGTCTGACAAAAACAGCGTCATCGGCCTTGCTCGGATCGTCATCCTGCATCTACTCAAGCTCAAGTTTCAACCAGAGAAAAGATCCAGAAGCTGGCTTGCTAGCGTGGACGCGAACAGAGCCTCACTCAACACCCTGCTAGACTCAAAAACGCTCCGGAATTATCTCACAGCCTCTCTGTCGAAAATCTACACAATGGCAAAACGCGGGGCTCATATCGAAACAGGATTACCGCTATCCACGTTCCCCGACGAGTGCCCATTCACCATAGAACAGATCTTAGATGAGAGCTTTTTCGCATGACCCAATCTGGAGAAAAAATAGAAACCGGCGATCACATGAAAGAATCGGTAAAAAATCATCTCATCAAGCTCCACCAGCTCACCAACGCCTCCTGCAGGAAATGCCCGCAGTCATACAGCTGCTGCGAACGAGACTTCTGCCTCGCTGTCGAAAGCGGACTCTCAGCCATTGGAACAACCATTCAAAGAACCACTCACCCAACACTCCCGTTCATGGGACCTAGTGGATGCGTCGTCCCGCCAGAGCTGAGACCTGGCTGCTCCGGCTATGTCTGCACCGCAACCCTCAAATCAAATCGCAAGCTGCGTAGAGAATGGGCACACTTGCACACCAAAATCGTCGGAGATGAAACCGTCGCCAAACTCATGGATGCAGCAAATAGCTATCTGAAAAAGGTCCGACCGTGAAGCTGAAGAAAGCCATCCACCCTGAAATGGTCGCAGGTCTCCGCGGTGATCCAGAGGCGATCAAGCGCTACCAGCTCATCTTCAAAGAACTCCGCTTCGAAAAAGACGGCTCCATGCGACTCAAAGGTGACGGAGTGATCTCGCAGGTTCCATTTTTCCGCAGAGCCCTAGGCATTGAAGGCGAGCAATATACCGATTGGAGCCTGCTTCGCTTCCACGCTATGATCCAGGACTGGCGAGCCGGAACACGTAAATCCTACTACATTGGTCCTGACTTCGCTGAAACTTTGAAAGAAGTTGACCTGAAAATCCCTATGCGTATCCTGCCCGAATCATTTTTTGGGTACATCGCATTCCCGCCTGATACCATCTACGACGAGGAAGAAGCGATCGACGGGTGCTACGTCCGCATCGGAGCCTGTAGTGAACTCAGCCTCCACATCAAAGGAACCAATTCCACCGATCGCTTCCTCTGGATCTGCGCCATGAGCCAGGATCTGGTCGGCAAACATTCCGACATGCTTTGCGCCCTTCCTAACGAAGACTGTCGCCTGGAGGATATTCTATTCAGCCTGAAGCGTGGCGAGTGGGCCGACTATGTACACACCGTGATCAATGGCATGAAAACCCCTCTCGACGACGACACGCAGCGAAAGCGCGAAGCGGTCTTTCGGGTAGCACTCAACACTGTCATCTACACTCGATCCGAAGGCGCTGAGCTTATCTCCTGTGCCAGCGAGCGAAATTTAACCAAGAGCAAGCGACTAGAATTCAAAACCGCCGGTCGTCTCACTGACTGCACGGTCCCACTCATCCTGATCCACCCCAGCTACCATAAGCCCAGAGAGATCCACGTCGAAGGGACGTGGGTCCGGTCACATCCACGGTGGCAACCGTGCGGTCCCCTGCTGTCACAGGTAAAGCTCATTTGGGTCAAAGAGCACGAGCGCCGGTATAAGAAATTATCGCCGAGCGAAGCGAAAGCGTTTCAATAACTTAAACAAATACAATTACATACAATCATTTCGCTCGTGGCGACTAGACTCTTTCTCTGATATAATCAACCCAATGAAACCTGCCGAAGACGATGTCATGACCGAGATTTTGGATGCGATGGGGAGCCCGCTTACCGAGCATGCTTTCGAAAGAAAGACTGCTATGCGGACACTCGAAAACTACCAAGACAGAATCGCCGAGCACCTTCTTCTTGCTTTCACTCTGCCAAACCATCCAGCCGCCAGAGGATGGGAAAAAGAATTGAATGCATGGAAGGATTCTTTGGTGCGGAGAAATATCGGCAAGTCAGGGAAAAAGAATTTTGACACAAAAGATCTCATTAGAATCATCTGGGATGAGCCACTCAGCACGGAAAGAGACCGATCGATTGTGTTAGGGCAGCTATCAAAAAAAGGACTAGATCTTCCGGACCAAATATCAAATCCAGAACACTTTCAAAAATTTGTTGTTTATTACATCTACGCAATCAGCAAAGGCACTGACTTTGTCATTCAGTCAGCCTTAGAGAAGTCCAAGAGTTAATCAATACTCAAAACGGCTCTTGAAAAATCTTCAAGCTAGGCCAGTGCAAACCAGTCAAAACCTTCTTCCGAGAGTCATCCAAGCATACGGCCCAATGCTTTCCAGCCGGGCCATACCACTTCAACCCGAAGTGAGAGTTGTGCCCAAAAACCTGCAGATCGATAAACTCATCTCGCCGATCTTTAGGGTTCTCTCGACACCACGTCACGTAGGTTCCGTATTCGAACAACTCGTCGTCCTGTAATGCGTCTTCCCATGACTTCAGGCTCGCCGCCACAGATGCATGGGTTACGAGTAGTCGCTGGTCTTGGTCTTCAAACGCCAAGCCCCGCGTCCTTAGCCAATCAACATGATCTTCTGGAAAGAACTTTCTAATGTGTTCCTTCATGTGTCGCTCGTCTCGGTCGTAAGACCGGATCGTTGCTTCACCGCCATTGTAAAGCCAAGCATGCCCAAACGCTGGGTCGCTATACTTGCTCTTCTTGCTCGTCCCTATCGTGTCGTAGAAATCCAAAAACATCTGCTCATGGTTCCCACGCAGACTGTCGATACCGTGATCCATACAGTACTGAACGATCTCTTTAGATTGTGGCCCACGATCGATCAGATCGCCGACACACAGTGTCTGCTCCTTGGGCATCTTTTCGATAAGGCGCTTGAATGCTTGGAACTGCCCGCCAACGTCGCCGATGATGTTCATTGGCCCAAACTGGCCGAACACTTTGCCTGGCGCAAGAGAAACTTGTCATCCAGGCATGCGCTAGGCTACGAGTAACAAAACACACTCTACTCGTAAGGCCAAAAATGATTGATGCAACAGCTCACCAGCAGTGGATCTCTGAATACGTCCTAGCAAACAATGCCGAGCGCCTGGCCGTTGTCGAGAGAGCTTCGCCAGAAATGGTCCGCGCTGCGATCACATTCGCAAAGCGCATGGTCAAGGGCGGCAATCTTCTCTGGTTCGGCCATGACGAAGAGTGGAAGAACATCGCAGGCCCAGCATCCCGCATTCACTCCTTCGACGATATTCAGGATCTAGACTGCGTTATCATTTGCGCCACTCCGCCCTCAGGCGCTCCGCTCAACCTGTCTGTCCGGAAGATCCCCAGTATCAGCTTTGGCTTGTTCGCCTCCCTCTGTCGCTACGAAGGACCGTCTGAGTGGCCGCACCATCAGATAGCTATGGAGGCGTTTATTTCCTTGGTATGGAAATTATATGAGCAATTCAAATCTCTTCAGTCCGAGCAATCTTAAGCGCCTAGAAGAATCAGTAGCCGCTGCCAAAGAGGCAGTCCGTGCTACAGAAGCGCTTCTCAAGACTTACTCCTCCGTTATCGGCAAAGAGTCCAATCTCATGAATCAGATCAAGAGGCTGGTCGATCACGCCAAGCGAGTCGAGGAGTCTATTCAGTAACTACTTCTGTCTTGCTCCGGCATTACCAACGCGAACGTAGGTGTTTACGTACCAACGCCAATGACTGGTGTTCCATTGCTCGGGCGGAACCTCAGCAGGAGGCGGATAAGCGCTCCTGGACCCATCGGCCTGAAGTTTGTTCTGTACGAGCGATCCGTTCGTTTCTAGATATCGCCGCGCTTCTTGAATTCCATCCGACTTGAGCATCTGCCTCAAGCGTAGCACTAAATAAACCTTACGGGATCATGCCGTCATTTTCGATGATCTCGGCGACTGTAGGCTTATGATTCCAGCCCACCCGGATATCTCGATCCATCAAGATCTGGGCACCCAAAAGAAGCTTCTCGTTTACATGCCCAGAAGCGGTCAGCGTGTAGACCACTGTGTACTTCTTCTCGTTCTGAGTCGTGTACTCGTACATCCACTGATTAAAGCCACGCTGCTTGAATGACTGGCTGTTGATTTTGTCCATAGATCTTTGGCGGAAATTTGGCGGAAATTTGGTGCAGGCTGTTCTGACCACTTACTCGGCCTCTGGCGGAGGCTTACGCCTCTCTTTAGACCATCACCGATCCTGAGCCAAATCATGGCAGGCGTTACTGAGCTAGCTCGCAACGTCTGATCTGGTCACTCTTTTTGCACTTGTAGAAGTCCCCGTCAACATGCTCTTCGCAAAGAACCATCGATGGCGGCGTCTTCTCCGAGCAGACCATCAATACTGGCTGCGCACAGCCACCTAAACCCAAGAGACAGAGAATCAATAAAACCTTCATTCTTTCACCCATTTCAAAATAGCTGCGATCTGTTTTGGACTGAGCGCCTTCCCACTATCCCATTGGTCACGAAGACTCTTGGCAAATTCGGGCATGCGCTCCTCCATAGCATCGAACGCCTCGCTCTTACTTGCGTTCGAGAGCCTGGTCCACTTCTGCCTAATCTCATCGTCAGAGTACAACATTACATGGCTCCCGGAAGAAGCGGCGGCATGATGTTATTTTTGTACACTCGCGCAATTTGAGGAATCATCACCTCGCCAGCCGTTTGTCCGTTAGCGAGCACGACATGGGCCAGGAACGCCTCCTCGAATGTATTGATGCCAGTCGCCACACTCTCCAGCTTGGCTTTGATAACCAGGACCAAAGACCTCCAGCGACTTCGGCACTCTTGCCGGTATCTCTCGTAGAGCTTCCCGGAAGTTTGCTTTTCTGGAGCCTGCGGCAAAGCCAGAACCATCTTAATCCGGCGCTCCTGCATTTCGAACATCACAATGGCCCGAGTGCCTTGCTCCGCAAAAGCAAAGCCGGTCGCTCCGTACTTCTCCAAGAGATTACGTATTTCTCCTTGGGAGCGCTCTACTGGAACTGATGTGTTCTGTGCGTATGCCATTCCATCTTCTCCTACGAGTAATTGGTTTGCGCTCACTCGTAGCCGCTGTCAATTGATCCTTACCCACTCACCTCTAGCGACCTGGGCCATCTTCTCCCGCGTCGCTGGCTTCTTCTGAAGCATGTTGTACCAGGGCTTCACTTGGGCGATGTAGTGCCGGATACGAGGCGTCTGGCAGAAAGACTCTCGAACCCGATGCCCGCCGTTGTAGCAGCACAACACCTTGTCCACGTCTGCGCCAAAGCGGTTTACGCATCCGCTCAGATACTGGATGCCGTATTTGATATTCGTCTTGGGGTCGAATAGTTGGGCCTTGGTCCCGGCGAACCCCATGGATCGAGCCGTGGGCAGTAGTACCTGGAAAACGCCGATCGAGCTGGTCTTAAGCTTGGGCTCTTTCAGCTCGCCGCCCGGCCTGAGCCGACTCTCGTGCCACGCCACAGCTAGTGCAAGGTTGGAGTCAATCCCTACACGGCTAGACTCCCGCACAATCAAGGCAACAATGTCTCCCGCACCCGCCAGAGGCAGGGCAGCCAGCACCAACGCAATCGCTGCTATCATTGCCCACACCCTACCGTCCCATTACCTAAAAGCAAGACTTGGTGCGTTATATCACCCGGCTACACAAAATGCTGCGCGTTATACAAATGGCCATGATAGACGGCCCGATAAGAATGAGTGACCAAATAAAGCTCGAAGCAGGCAAGCTCTATAAAACGCGCATCGGCATGAGAGCGATTGTTGACGAGCTGCTTTATGATCTGGGCACCCCTCGCGCCTTAGGCCAAATCTATTCGTATCGGCGCGGAACTGTCATTACTCATCCATGGACATGGACCATGGACGGCAGCGTGCTGAAAGATCATCTTAAAGGCTATGAATCAGAAAATGATCTCGTGGCGGAGTGGGGCGACCCAGCCAAGCTTTCCACTAGAGAGCTAGCCAACCGATTTTGCTCTAGTCTGGATTTCTACAATCCTTGCGACCAGACTGAAGCAGAGAACGATTTAGAGATATTGCTGATTGCCGCAAAAAATACCGCTGCAACTGAAGAGCGCGAAATGTGGATTACCAAGTTCAAGCACTGGGTGTTTTGCGCCAAGGACGCCCCAGGGACCCAACAATACATTAAAGCACTCGGGTTCCAAGATTGCGTGATCTCCATGGAAAGCAATGACCGATGGATTCCATCCGCCGCATATCGGACTCGAGAAAACACGCCAACTCTAATCGATCATTCCACTAGCAAGTCTGAGCGCAAAAGCTTCACTGATGGCCGCAACGCCGCACTAGAAGCGGCTGCAGAGTTTGTGTCTGCCTGCTCGATAAAACTAGGTGGCATTCCAAACTGTGAGTTCATGCTGAGTAAACTAGGAGATGCGATTCGAACTCTGAAAGTCGAAGGGCCAGGAGATAAAGACGAATGAAAGCAAACAAGCTGAAAATCCTGGATCGTCTGGCCTTAATAATTTTCCCATTTACTATCATGATACTTCTTGCGTTAGGTGTATTTTGCCTGATTGTGGCAATGATTGAGACAATAATTGAGCAACCCAAAATAATGATTCCACTCCTTTCCGGGGTCGCTATTTTCGTATGGGCCGCGAAAAGATCAGCGGACGCTCTTTATGACTGGGATAGAACGCAGCCATGAAAATGTCTCAGGAAAAGCTAGCCCTCATCAAAGAATGGGCAGCCAATCCATACGGAAACAGCGGACACGTCCATCGCGGCGGATTCCCTGACTGGCTGGGATTTGTCAGGGATCTTCTAGGTCATATCTCGTGGCTCGAGCAGTACATCGTCGATTCCAAACAGGTGGTCGAGGAGAAGCCAAAAAAGATCCGGGACGGCAGCGCACCATGCACAAAATGCAAAACCAACAGAACTAATCACAAAACCGGCACCTGCCAGCCCTGCCGAAAGTCCTAGCCCTTCACGATCCTCATCGAATTGAGCCCGAGTCGCCAATCAGTCGCCAGCTCTCGGCAATCTGTAATCAGTCGATCGGCATATGCTTCCATAGGATCGCCCATACGCTTCAGCGCCTCGCCAAACCCGAGCATCTCGTAGATCTCAACTCCGCCTACAAATCGACCAGCCCACGGCTCATTAGCCACCAGGAGCGTCTCGATGCGCTCGTAGACACGAACCCATAACCGCATGCCGTCGATCGTCCGGCAGCGCCTAGCGTAGCCAGGCACATCGTACCTGAGCCGGTAGAGTCTTTCGTGGCATCGAAGCCTGGTCACCTGTTCATTGTGTAATAAGTCACAGGACTAGAACAGACTTACCACGTAACCACAACGATGCCGTCTGATCCCTTGCCGCCGTTTCCACCGTTTCCGCCAGCGCCGCCGCCCGTAAGACCAGCACCGCCGCCCCCGCCGCCGCTACCGCCACCACCGCCGCGTCCGCCAGTTCCAGCGGCACCCGCATTACCGTTCCCGCCCGGCAGCCCAACGCCTACGCTATTCGCGTCTCCGCCAATGCCACCATTTGCACCCTGCCCACCGCTCGAAACACCCTCGCCCGGCAGATCGGTTGTAACGGCTCCAGCCGCACCAGCTCCACCACCACCGCCTCCACCGCCATGAGTGACTCCTGAACCCTGTCCACCCGCAGCGCCAGATCCACTAAGAACACCATTTCCCAACGATCTCGGCGGTGACATTTCTCGTGTCAGCCCAGAATCACCAGGACTGCCTGGCGCTCCACCGTTACCCGAGTTGTTGGCTCCCTGTGCGTTATCGATGAGAACCGAATTAGGATAAGGTGATCCACCCGTAAATCCATTTCCAGCGATTGGCGGGCTTCCAGTACTAGCACCGCCCTCTGATTCGCCTCCGCCCAATCCACCGACAACAGCGGTCAGAGCACCTGAGTATGCTCCGTAAACAATTCCTCGAAAGCTTGTCGTTCCACCCGCAACGCCGGGCAGCCCTGGTGATCCAGCGGTACCATCTCCACCAACTCCTCCAGTACCGCCAGATCCACCCGACCCTCCAGCGCCGCCAGCACCAACAACCAGCGGAATGACTTCCCCAGGCGTTACCTCAAAATCCTGCTGAATAACCAGTGCGCTACCACCGCCGCTACCTGACCCACCTGCAGCACCGCCATAGCATGTAGCTCCACCTTGTCCGCCGCCGCCGCCACTCCCGCCGCCACCGCCGCCCGCTCCAGGTCTAAGGAACACTCGGATCTGAGTAACTCCGTCTGGAACAACGAACTGATCCGCGCCTGGCTGCGTAAAAGTCTGTGAGTTTTTATTCATAATTTCCTACAAACTTACCACCGAATGATGAGGATGCCGTCCGAGCCCTTACCGCCTGCTCCACCATTGCCGCCCGCTCCGCCGCCCGCAGATCCAGCTCCACCGCCACCACCAGCTCCACCACCACCGCCGCCGCGACCTCCGGTACCATCAGCACCTGCCGTACCATTTGAACCGGCCTGTCCGACACCCGATGAATTCGCATTGCCGCCGTTGCCGCTCGCCCCAGGGGTTCCACCCGTGGACATTCCTTCGACAGGAAGATCCGTGGTGATTGCTCCCGCTGCACCCGCGCCTCCGGCTGCGCCCCCGCCCCCGTAAGTCGAAACTCCGGTGCCGCGAGTTCCTGCTACCGCACCAGGAATAATCGGCCCTGCCGAAGAGGGATTACTGTCGCTGGAATTAGTTCCTGCGCCACCCAATGCACCAGCAGCTCCTCCTGCTCCTGAGTTCGCGCTAGCCGTTGCATTGCCGATAAATACGCTGCTCGGATAATTCGTGCCTGCGCTACCACCTGATCCCGGCGTGGTGTTACCGCCTCCCGTGGTAGCAGCTCCGCGACCGCCTCCGAGATAAATGAGCTGAGTCGTGTCGTAGCGTTGGAAGAGAAGGTTTCCGAATTGAGTCGGGCCACCATTGCCGCCCGCGCTTCCTGCGGTACCAGTGGAGCCACCGCCAGAAACACCACCAGCCCCACCCGTACCTCCTGCGCCACCCGCGCCACCGGCTCCGACTGAATAGGAGATAACTTGCCCAGGGGTAACTGGAATAATCTGTGTGAACGGGTATGCGCTACCGCCGCCGCCGCCGCCGCGTCCGCCGCCACCGCCTGTGCGCGATCCAGAACCGCCAGCCGCACCGCCACCTCCCGATCCGCCAGAGCCTCCACCCGCGCCAGGTCGTCCCGTAACCTCAAGCTGAGTAACGCCATCGGGTACAGTAAAATCTCCCGAGCCACTCGTAAGCACCAACGAGCCGCCTTCTGGTGCCGGGGCCGGGATCAGCTCACCGCCCGCCAATGGGCCAGAGCTAATTGCCTGTGCCTCCAGAACTGGAACCAAGTTGGCCGTGCCCAATGGGTTGTCCAGACCGTGAAACTCAAGCTCGATGCGATGGACCGGAACCGATCCATTCAGCCAAGAAGCCTCGTTCAAGAACAGCGACATCATCGCCTTGGTGTGAGATCTGTCCGGAGAGATGTAGATATCCTGAGTGACCCAGTAATCGCCGCTGACGCTACTGTTGACGACTGTCGCTTTTTGAATTGGCATGGATTCTCCTTAAAGCTTTAACTCTCTGGACGCAAAACGGCCCTTAGATAAAGTATACCTAAGGGCCGCTCAAAACTTTAGATACCGCTGACGAACGATCCGCCGTTCAGATCGCCGCTCAACGTGATGAGCTTCTGCTCACCGATGGCAGCGAGTGCCGAAAGCGAATAAGGATGATCAACGCCCGTCAACAGGATTTCCTGCTGCTCGAGAGCGATCGATCCGCTCAAATATGCCGCCTGCGAAAGATACAGCGCGATCGTGACTCGCGAGTGCGAACGATCTGGGGAGATCGTTACGTCCCGCGTCTTCCAGAAGTCGCCCGTTACACCGTTTACTACCTTAGATTTCGTAATTGCCATCTGACTCTCCTATTTCAAGTGTTTCATTCGACTGTAGCACGAATACATGCTTAGCCCCAGCTACCCTGATCCACTCGCCATACTTCCTCAGCTCCGCTGGATCTGCCGACTGTACTTTTAGAGTGACTGATTTCCCCTCTAAATCCAATACGGTCACTTCGGAGTCTTTAGGAAGAAAGAGAACCGATCTCGCGCCCATCGCTTTGATGTGATCTGCGTAAAAATACAGGGCATCTAGATGCTCTTGGCTTCTTGGCTCGAGCCGAATGAGCGGAGTCTTATCTTGAAAAATAACCGACTCAAACAACGGGTAGAGAAGCTGAGCCATCTCCTCCGGTGAGTTTGTCGCTCTTTGTGCTCTCTTCACCGTCTCTAGAAACATCTCGTAGTTCATTCATCACCTTTTCTAAGAATGGGGTGGAGATCATGATCTCGTACCGGCTCGATAGCGAGTATCGCTTTGCCCTTGGATGCTCAGAAAGGTACTGATCCACCCTTCTCAAAAGCCGTGGACAAATCACGCCGTACCCAGCATTTACCGTAATCACTGCGTCCATGGGCCAATTGAAGAAGCTCAAGTCATCCCTTAGTTTCGCGTCTTCGATATGCGCGGCGGTCACCACCTGAACAACCGGGACTCCGTTATAAACATTCCGCTTAATGGTTGGATAATCGTAGTAGCTGTAGAGATGCTGATCGACCCCAGCCACGTTGAGCAGTTCTTCTGCGTCCAGTCTGGCCTGGTCCTCGCCCACAACCGAACTCAGTGCGACGTGCGCTCCCATCTTTACTAGGCTGGCTGCTACCTCTCCAGCCAACCCTAAAGACTTCTCGGTCTCAACCGCTAAGTCCACTTCGCAGAAGGTTGCTGTGTTACCGGATCTTGTTGTCGAATATCTTTCGACCACCTCGATATCACCCAAGACTAAAATCTTCGGGCGGAGCGTCTTTAACGTCTGTAAAGAGTGGCTTGGGCTTCCATTTTCCTTTTGGTGCATACCAATATCCCCACATATCTAGTGATTCTAATTCGATGAACTCAGCGGTCAGATCTGGAATGAAATTCGGCATGGGCCGCAACTGAATCCGGGCACCTGGAAGAACCAGCATGACTTGCATAATCACCCTGGCTCCATCGAGATTAATCCCTACGGCCAATGCGCTGCCTACTGGCGCTGCGCGTAGTAACTCTTCAATCTTCCTGGGGGATGTGGGCCGAATCATTCCGACTTTCCGCGTATGTGAATACTGCCGCCGAGATGGGCAGAAATGTTCCTGCCGCTAGCCAAACCATCAATTGATGCAATCGCTCCACCAACTCGGGGTGTAGGCCCGGCTCGTTCAGTTCATTCCTGATCTGTGTGATCGAGTCGAGCGTCGGATAGCCGTAGCACCACTGAAGGAGAAGATCCGTAGAGGTATCTTTGGACTTCATGCCTCGCCACCAGAAACAAGCCGATAGCCGTTAGAACGCTCACGAAAGCGGTCCAGGCGAATTCTCCGAAGCTTGCCCGATTTTTCAACTCTGACCTGCGCATACCCTAAATCATCCCTGACCAGAAGTACGGTTACCTCTACACCCGCAAACCGCTTGTCGCAGTTCACCCACACCTGCCCCACCTTCACATTGTATGGATTGCCTGACTTCAATTGCATTAAATATCTACCAGTTCGCCATCCCGATATTGAACCAACTTGTTGTCAAAATAGTGCGCCCGAACCTTGAGCCCATCCTGCACAACCTTGAACCGCTCATATGACCGCCCGAACTTCAGTTCGTTCATAGAGGTGTAGCGCAAGATGTGAGTAGGTACCTCATAATTCATCTTCCCAGAAAGGCACGCAAAAACCTGACCCCACCTCTGATGAACCTCTGGAACAGATGGATTGGAGACAATGTAGTCCAGACGGTCGTTCTTCTCGACCAGATAGAACTGGCTCCACGGCTGAGTTGAGTCAATGTCGTGGAAAGGCTTTGGGATACTGACGCGCCGAACGGCGTTCTCTTGGACCTGTGGCATGAGCAGCTCAATCAGTTCCTCCTTCCACTTAACCGCCAACTCCTGCCGGTCGCCGCCGTGCTCCAAGAATTCGCTTTCGAAGCTTTGCTTGAAATCAAAGATCACCTTAGGAAGAAGACTCGCGTAATGAGCCCTGGCCACCCGAGACTCCAGTCGCTTCCTTGCGACCGCCTGATTCAGGCTCGCCATCCGCTTTAGCCCTGGATACCGCTTCCTTACGACCTGCGCCAAAGATTGTTGGTCCGGGAGAACTCCACGCTCTTGCGCCTCGAGCTTTGCAACCTGCTCTGCGTAGCTCAAGCCAATCGCCACCTGGTGATCGACGTATGGCATGTCATTCAGGCCCGCAGCCAGTGGCTCACAGAGCACAATCACAGACATGCAGTCCATGCTACGCTCCATGATCCATTTCGCCACCTGCTCAGGGGACGCCTCCGCCTTCTTATGCGGTTCTTGCTTACAGATTCTTTTGTCCGTCTCAAATGAGATCGGATTCTTGTTCAGCTTGAACATCTAGCCTCCCCTGGCTTTGCGATCTCTTTGTCTTCGACCTATCCCCGCTGCTCCGTCTTAATCGGAGTCATCGGATAATCCGGCGTCATGGGCAGCTCCACGCCCATGTTCTCGAACATCTTTACGATCATAGAGCGATCGATCAGCGATGGCAGTTCTTCGCCAGTCTCATCGACCTGTCGCGGCGTTCCGCGAAAATACATGCGCTTCAAGTTCTCGTACCTGCGTTCCATTTCCTTATGCGTTGCCATTTTTTCCTCCGTAATAATGAACAATCAGACTCACCGCTTCAGCAAACACTTCGTCCTTCGATTTGCCGTCACAATTAATCGTCCTAACTGCCGACTCAGTCACAGACTGAACCTGTTTTAAAAATGCACTATGGATCTGATGCGCCCTGGCTAATCCTCCCTGCTCTTCATAGGTCAGCGCCGCGCCTCTCTCAGAGATACGACGATAAGACTCATTAGAGTTGAGATTCAAAAACAGAATAAGATCGGGATAACGCCAGAGAGCAGACTTCTCGAGAGTCCGAACCAACTCACGATTAACGTCGTGGGTTGAGCTGTAAACGCGACCACTCAAAAAACTGCGATCCGTAATGACTACGTCTACACTCCTGTCGTCCTGCCACTTCTTCAATTGCGCGGACATCAGCGCCCGGTCGGCCTGAAGCACGATCTCTCGGCCAGCAGGAGTAAGCGGAAAGTCAGGAGCTAAGATCAGGCTCCGAAGATCAGGCAACATGTACCCAGGCTCTTTGATCTTCTTAACTACATGAAGCGTTTTTGCGTAGTGCTCACTGAGCCTGTCCACCAACGTGGACTTCCCGGCTCCATCCACTCCCTCGATCGCAATGTACCTCATGCCTCGTCCTTCAGTATGGTTAAGCCGTAAGGTGACGTGCCTGCCGCGATCTCCTTCATGTACTCAATCTGTTCCGCATCTACGCCTACGAGGTCTTGCTTTAGGTACTCCCCGGCCAACTCCTCCAGATGCTTTCGGATACTCTCCGGAATTCCAAGGAACTGATCCCTATTCGACTTCAGCAACGCCGAGTTCCAGAGTTGAAGCCTGGCAGGCCCATCGAGATTGAGCCACTTTCGAATGAAGGTCGTCATAACCATTTGGGCTTGCTCTGTTGAGATCTGCCCCTCCGGGTACTGATTGGCCACCGACAACGCCCCAAGCGCACTCGCCACCATCGCGTGGCACACTGTGTTCATGTCGTGACTGTAGTGGGTCATAAGCCGCTCAATGAATGGAAGCAGCCCATCCTTGGTCATTGTCTTGGCTTCGAGGTACCAGTCTTCATGCACCCCATCTGCTTCGCTGATGTACTTCTTCTCTGTGGTCATTCCTTGCTCTCCTTCACAGTGATCACTTTGCCTTCTTTGCCTTCTTTTTCTTTGCCGTAATAATTGATGACGTTCTCCATAAACTTCATCACTCTTAGGCGCGATGCCGGATCTTTGACCGCGTCATTCAGCCCAGGGCGATTATAGATCTTATCGAGATCAAATCCCTGTAAGCTCATGCCTTCATCGGGCCTGGCCGCAGGAACAGAGATGCGATTGTGCATCATGTCGTCAAGCTTGCTGACGATCTCCATAGCCACATGGTACTGCTTTTCGGCTTGCGGAAGCGGGAACCCCATCGCCTTTTCGCGCTCGAGGATCATGTCCAGCCGCTGAAACATCATGTTCTTGAGCCGGTTCATGTCCTGAACCGTATTGATCTCAGACTCTAACTTTTTGACGCTCTGGTCATAAACGTGCGGCCTAATCTGCCGAACAATCATGGCTGGAGGGATGGTGGCTTTGTAGTGCTCGAGGTACTGCCGAACTGACTCTACACTCAGGTCCTTCAGCTCGCCCATGCTGTGGATCTGCCTGGCGACCTCGGGCAACGGCATGTAGTTCACGACCATGCTGCGGACGTTCTCGAAGCACCGCAGGTTTCGAATGGCGTTTACGCGATACGCCTGAACCCACTTGGGCCATGCGATGCGGGTGTATAAATCCTCTGCTGCACCCTGAGCTTGATCGGTAACATTGCTCTTCTCGTCCACTTCGAGTGTCGCACTCATTGCGACTGTTGCGTTCAGGGTTGCATCCATTGCGATGGAGACGAGGATGAGAGGCGACTTCAGTTTCTGCAAGCAAAAAACTGCGCTGATTCCAAATTCCGTGGATGCAAGATATCAAAGGAAGAGATGGGACTCGTCGTCACGATGCAGCGGGGGCAGTGGATTCGAATCGGGGATACTTTTGTGCAGATGCAAAAGACCCCAAACGGCAACCTTCGACTAGTCATCGAAGCGCCCCCTGAGATTCATATCGATCGAATTGTTGATCCGGAATGCGTCCGTGCGCTCGAGCAGCGATTTACGAGTAACTCAAAAGCCGCTACTCGTAAGCCTATTCGTTGATTGAGTCCTAGAAACTTCAGAGGCGGTTCGTGCTATCCACCACAGTCGGCTAGGGTCTATTCTGCGGCAAGGACGTAGGCAAAAACCCGTGCCTCTCGCCGACGATTCTAAGCGCATCACCGATCAGCATGCTTGCTGAGTTGTAGCGCTTGATTTTTGTTTGGCTCCAATCATTTCTGCCGATAATATACATGTTCATGCTCCAGACACGATCGAAGTGATACCTGAAGACTGGTCGCAAATTTAGAAACCACTTCGATTCTAGGTAGTTCATGATCTCTGCCGCCATGCCATCGTAAAATGAAACTATCTTTTTGGCGTGCTCTTTTGGAAAGGCGGTCACGGCATCATGACGCTTAAGCGCGAACGCCGCCAAAAACTCAGCCACAACGCTGCTCACTAGAGAGTTTCTCGTGTCTGTTGCTTGACTTTAGATAGCGCTGACGCCGCATACCATTGCATCTCGACCGCCATGTCTGCGGCCTCTCTGACAGAGACTTTATGAGGAGCCTTTATCTGGATCTTTTCTAGCGCATCGGTCGCGATCTCAAGCTTTCGTGAAAGACGATTCATATCAGCGACATACAGCCGCTGTCTTTGCTCCTCTTCATGGCTATCTGGCCGCAGTGGGCTCTCATCCATGTTGCTCATACTTCTCTCCTCCCGATATGATTCATCTATCTCTGCTACCGGCGAATCGGCGGAAGAGGCGGTGGCTTCCTAGGAGCAGGGCGCGAATCAAACTCCATCTGAATCAATATGTCCGCCTGCTCTAAACAGCGCTTCATCCACTTTTCCATGTTTTCATTTGTTAAGGTCAGTTCATTTGCCACTACGAGGCTCGTAAAAAGCCTGCTCGCTATGTCCAGTCTGTCGTTCACTTGCGTTCAACCCTTGCGTAGTCCAATTTACCGTTTTCCATGTCTTTCAAGAAGCGCTCTTGAAGCGCCTTGACCCCAGCATGGAACCCATTCCTAAAATCAGGCTGGACATGCATCCCTAGCGCAATGTTCGTGTCGATATATCGTTCAAAATCCCGGTTAACATCGAGAGCTAAGGTATTGATGTTCTTGACTTCTTTCTGGTTTTTTAAATCCGGATTTGGAGGTTCGCGAAACCATTTTAAAACCCTCATCATCGATGTCTCCGCCTGGCTCAAGATGATATTAACATGACGAACTGGCTCGATCGGATTATCCTGAGTAAAGTGCTCGCGCAATAGCGTGAACTCGTCTTCAATGTCGGCCTTCAGCTTTTTGTAGTCTGTATCGTCAATCATGACGCATTGCTTACTTTAACCTAGCTCAGTCCGCAACGATACAGACCGTCACCTACAGGTAGGACTTCCAGTTCGAAGCATTCTCGATTGCTTTGGATAATTCATCCTTGGAAACGGTCACTCGCGCTCCGCTGAATTCAAGGACAACAAACTGTTCCCTATTCCAATGAGACTGGACTGACAGCAAGGGCCTGTCTATCAATTGGGTGTCGTGCCCGTCAAGCTCATAAACTTCTATCGTGTTTACTACTTTCATCGGTCTTTCTCTGTTTGCAGTGCTTGCACGTCGTTTAGCGGTTGTGAGGCAATGATTTGCTCTAGCCAACGCACCATATCCCCCTCGGTGATACCCGGCTCATGCCGGACCTCGGGATGATCAGGGTTAAGCCATTTGGTCGCTTGCCTCAGCGCCTCTACCAGCTTGGCCCTATGTAGTTCGGAGTCACGTAAATCCTTAAGCCGCCTCATCTCTCCAGTCTGGAGCATCGTGAATTGATGCTTATAGATGCGCACAAGCTCTTGCGCCTCGGCGAGCTGCTGTCTCAGGGCGTCAATTTCAGCAGTCACGGCCTCTCCTTATTCACGACGCCGACAATTCGAGTCGCTTCTTCGTCCCAGTTCGACATATGCTAGGATCTCCTGTCACGTTTCTGGCTTTTCAGCAAATGCTGCTGCATCCGAAGCTTCCGCTCCGCACGCTTCGCGTGTCCGGGCTTGGGGAGTAGTTCCTCTACGCAGCGGTCGTAGGGCCATAGATCGTGATTGATCCACTCCCTGAGTGCGCGAACGCTTACGCCGAGCGCCTTAGCGGTATGCGTATAGTTCCCGTTGTTCTGGTAGAACACCTCTAGGACGTGGGCTTTGATTACGGATTGGAGGGTCATTTCTCTGGCCATTCCCGCGCCGTAACCCGCAACGGAATACACCCAGCGGGGTTTCCCATGGCCAGACACAGCAGCTTGCCGAGTTCGTTCGCTAGCGGGTTATTCTGAATCTGCTCTGCTAGCGACGGATCACTTCCGGCGGGTAAGATAATCTGCAGGCCGACATTCTCCACCATTCCAGGAGGGCCGAGCCGTGTCTCAAGAGCGGTCACAGTAGCCACATCATCTAAGCTAATTTTCATCTCTCTACCCTCTCATACGGCATTGATCCCGCGCCACGTTCAACCACCCACTGCTTCGGGGGTAGTCATTAGCTCACCGCCTCTATCTGCTTTCGAGTCATGGGGCCAAAAGCATCAACGCGAATGAAGTAGTCCACATCCCCCCATTGCCAGGCAGAATAGTACTCGCCATTAGTGTCCATGAG
>JACCDG011197612.1_pt1 | contig 20592 bp, 18 predicted proteins | sample 7442471 | NCBI WGS metagenome assembly JACCDG01 (sample SAMN15323444, study PRJNA562643) | freshwater metagenome | isolation source: river surface water | place: USA:Blue River Watershed | collected 2017-08-17 | reverse complement strand
CAAAAAGTAGAGGAGATTATAAAAAATAAACTGTAGTGTAAAAATTAAAACCGGCAGACAATATTTTATTCAACGCTCTGAAGAGCGAAAAATCGTAAAATATTGTCTGCCGGTTTTTCTAGGTAAGAAATTTTTTTATTAAAGTCTCAGTTTCGTTGAGAGTTTGATTCCAGTTGATTTTTAAGCCTTGTTTTTCCATACGGCGAAACCAAGTCATTTGACGCTTAGCATAATGCCGAGTATTTTTTTTGATTAAATCTATTGCTTCTTCTAAGCTTAATTCTTGATCTAAATATTTGATGATTTCTTGATAGCCAATGCCAGACAAGGCAGGTAAGTCTTTTTTATATTTGGCAATTAACATTTTGACCTCTTCAACTAAACCAATTTGCATCATGCTATCTACGCGTTGATTTATTTTTTGATATAATTTTTCTTTGTCTGGATTTAGGCCAAAAATTAAATAATCATAAGGACAAGTTGCTGTTTTTTTATTTGTATCTAAATTATCATTAAAGGCAATCGCGTATTCTAAGGCTCGCACGACATGGACTTTATTTTTAAGGGCCTGCCCGCTGAAACTCGTAGAGTGAAGGCGGGGGTCAATTTTTTTGAGTTTAGTAATTAATTTTTCCAAACTTAATTTATTTAGTTCAACCCTTAATTTTTTATCAGTCGCAGGCAGTTGATAATTTTGTAAAATAGAGGAGAGATAAAGGCCGGTGCCACCGACTATAATCGGTAGTTTATTTTTTTTAAGTATTTTTTCAATACTTTGAAAAGCATTTTGTTGCCAGTTATATAGACTAAATTCTTGATTTGGTTTTGCTACATCTATTAAATAATGTTTAATGTCTTGTTTTTCATCTTCAGTGATCTTATTTGAGCCAATATTGAGTTCTCGATAAATTTGTCTAGAGTCAGCGGACACTATCTCTCCGTTGATTTTTTTTGCTAATTTTACCGCAAAATCAGACTTACCGCTTGCTGTCGGACCTAAAACGACTATTATTTTTTGTTTAGCTGTAGTTGACATATTTTAGATTATATGTTAAAAAAAGGTGAATGTAAAGCCTATTAGACCTGTGTCTAAAAGGATTTAGAGGTTCCTTAAGTGAGGGGTGAGAAAATGCAATGGGATCTGAACAGGGTGTTGCTCATCGACGATAACGAAGCTCTTTTGAGTGTGTTCACAGAGTTCGTTGAATTGTTGAGATTGGAGCCGTTCCCTATCTTGGCGACAAAGTCAGTCTCTTTGTCCGCAGTCAAGTCAATGATTACTCAAGAGCGCTGTGCTCGAGTTATCACTGATTTGAACATGTGTGGACTTTTTGATGGCTTTGACGTCTTGGACGCAGCCTTGAATCTTGGGCTTCAACCCGAGCATTTGGTGCTTTGTAGTACCGATATTGATGGTGCTGTTGCGAAGCGAGTTGCGTTTCTGGGTTGTTTTTTTCTGAACAAACCAGTGCAGCTTCAGGATTTTCAGAGGGTCATCAAGTCTCCGTTCTCTCAGGAAGTCTGAGTAAAATCCAATAGACTTCACCTTTCGAAAGGCTCTCCAGCGATGGCTGAGCCTTTTTTATTTGATATTGATTATTTTCTTAATATGTGTTAAAAAGTGTTTGAATAAGAGGCTTCAATGTTTTGAAGCCCAAGGTTCTTTCGTGATAACAAGGAGATCGTCATGTCTGAGATCAAGATTGTTTTGGTTGCTCGTCATATGCACAATGGGCTCGTGAATACCATTGCTAATCTGATGCGAGCAAATGGGGCAGTGGTTTTTGAATTTCTGTATTGGCCTGAACACGAGATCAAGGATGTGATCAAATACATTATTGACCATGAGGCCAATGTAGTCATAGCCGAACATGATTTATGTACTTTGCGTGGGGAAAGACTAGTGAGTTGCCTTACTAACCTGCAACATCGTCTGGATGATGTACGGTTTAAGCAGCTGCTTGTCGCTAATATAGACGATTTAGATGTGAATACGCTAGGCGCCTTGCCTTTCGGCGTAATCAAGGACTAAAGAAATTTCTTGTTTGATTTGGGGTTTCACCGTTTGGTGGCCCTTTTTTATTTACTCAGCTATCACACCCCAATTGTTGGCTTGAGTAATTTTAATTTGATGAAATTCACCGATTTTCAATGCCTCTGGGCTTAAGACATGGACAGCTACATAGTTATTTAGCTTGCCGATATTTTTGTAGCCAGTAGCAGTTTTTTCTACTGAGTCAATCAAAGTCTCAAAGGTTTTACCTACTAAAGCTTGATTAAATTCTAAGGAATTTTGTGCCATGAGGGTATTTAGCTCTTCCCAGCGTTGTTTTTTGGTTATTTTATCTACATCATCTTTATATAAACGAGCGGCGACTGTGCCAGAGCGCTCAGAATACTGTGACATATAGGCCATGTTATATTTTAGTTCAGCTAATAATTGTTTGGTAGCTTGAAATTCTTCGGCTGTTTCACCAGAAAAGCCGACGATGACATCAGTAGAGATAGCTAGCTCAGGCATGATATTTTTTATTTTGTAGATTAATTTTTTATAGCTATCAATAGAGTAATGACGATTCATTTTTTGAAGCATAGAGTCAGCGCCAGCCTGAACAGGCAAATGTAAATATGGATTAATATTTTTGCCATTTTTCATGACTTCAATCAACTCATCTGACATGTCATATGGATGAGAGGTGAGATATTTGATCCAGAAGTTTTGACCTAAATTATCTATCTGTTTAAGTAATTGAGGAAAGCTGAGTTCTTGTTCACCAATTTTTTGTTTATCCAAACCATAGCTGTTGACATTTTGACCAAGCAAAACAATTTCTTTGTAACCTTTGTCTAATAAATCTTTTATTTCTGTCAAAATATTTTCACTTGGTCGAGAAATTTCACGGCCACGAGTATAGGGCACGGCGCAGTAAGTACAAAATTTATTACAGCCAGTCATTATGGGCACATAAGCACGGTAGCTGGAGTAGTAGCTGGGTTTGATGTCAAAGAAACTAGGTAGAGCTAGTTTTTCCTCGGGAGCAATCTTGGCTAAGTCGTTGCTTAAGTTGTCTAGATTTTTGATATCGATAAATAAATCAAATTGGGTAGCTAGATTTTTTCTGTCTCTTTCCAAAACACAGCCAGATAAGATGGTGATTAAAGGTCTTTTTTCTTTGACGATTTGCCAATTACGCACTTTACCGTAGATTCTGTCCACGGCTTTTTGTCGGACCGAGCAAGCAACGACTCCGATTAAGTCTGCTTCATCTTCATTGTCTGTTTCTTGGTAGCCCAAAGATTTGAGAGTGGTCGCGAGACGTTCGGCGTCAGAAATATTCATCTGACAGCCAAAAATCAGTAAATAGAATTTTTTAGTAGACATTATATGTAAATTTATATATTTAAATAGCTTTGGCCATTTTTACCCCGTTAGATAAATAAAATTTATCTTTTTATACTACTGAATTTTTTAAAATAAAGCAATGTTTTTAAATTCGGATAACTTGAGGGTTGATCTAACGGGGTGATCAATAAAACTCGAAAAAATCAATCCAGATCCTCGCGAGGAGCTGGATCAATCAAAAACCCCAAGGCTTTGGCCTTGGGGTTTTTAGGTAAAAGATTATTGTTCGTTATCGTCAGTAGAGTTTCTGTTTGCTCTTTCGCGTTCTCTTTGTTTTTTCAAAGCTTCTTGTTTTTGCTTTTCTATGTTCTTTTGCTTTTCTAGGTTTTGTTTATCCATTTCTTTTTTAGCCTCTTGCTCTTTTTTTAGTAAATCATTTTTCTTTTCCTGAATTTCTTTGTTCATGACTGGCAGACTTTTATTTTCTTTTTGAATGATTTCTAGCTCGGTAGAGTTTTGGCTATTTTTGATACGCTCTTTGATTTTGAGCTCTTGCTCTTCGTTGAGACTTTGGATACGCTCTTTGACATTTTGGCTAGCTTTTTGCTCCAATTTTTTAAGCATCTCTATGCGGGTGGAATTAGCAGCGTCTCCATTAAAAGTTTTTTCTAAAAATTTTGTTTTGGCGTTATCATCAAAAGATTCAAATCTAATTTCTATTTTTTCTATTTCATCATTTTTGATTTGTTCTATTCTAGTTTTGACACCGCTATTGAGCTGGCTATTTTTGAGTTTTTCAATCAACTCAATTTTTTGTACCGAGTTTATGTTCAAATTTTCAAAATAATCAGCAAATTTATTTTTTTCTTCTTCTGATAAATTTTGCGTGCGTGCTTGGAGTCTCTCTTGAGCTTGGGTGATAGCGTTTTGTAATTTATTCTGAGCTTCTGTTGGTAGGGATTCTTTGATTTCTTCTAAGCTAGCTAAAGTGTTCAAAGCTTTAAATTTGCTACCATCAGTATCATTAGCAACGGCTTCTTCTAATCTTTTTTCCAAATTTTCTTTGTGATTTTCGTACCAAAGTTTTATTCTTTCTTGGCGTAACTCAATGATTTTTTCTTGACCTTCTTCTGATAACTTTGGCTCAATGTCTCGGAGTAATTGTTGCTGTTTGAGATTATATTTGTCTAATTTTTCTAAAATGACTTCTTTTTTTTCGTTGTCTAGTTTTTCCAAGCGTTTTTCCGCTGAAGTCATTTTGGCTTTGAAGTTCTCTAAGGCTTGCTGGAGTTTTTCTTGGGAAGCTGAATCATCTTTGATTGTGGCTAATTTTTGAGCAACCAAAAGTTCTAAATTAGCTTTTTTGATTTCTAGCTCAGCTTTTTTGGCAGGGGAGAAAGTAAAAGTACTTTGTAAGTTACTTTTTAAATTGCTCCACCAATAGCCTTTTTCGCCAGGTATTTTGACTTCCTCAGCGCTGATTTCTAAATCTTCAGACTCTATTTGATCCTCGTTATACTCAGTGGTGACTGCAGTTGCAGTGTTAGTTTCTGTTTCGGCTGTTTGTGCTTGAGCAAAATTTTGTCCAAACAGAAAAGAAAATATTAGAAATATAAAAATAAAACTAAAAAGTTTGATATTTTTCATAGTGTGTTATTAATATTTAAATTATTAAAGATATTATAACACAATTTAGATTTTAGAGCACTTGATTGTCGTGAGAATTTGACTCTATCATACCAGCTGGAGTGATGCGGATAAATTGCGCGTGCTCTTGTAGTTCTTTGATATTGTGAGCATTAGCATAGCTTAAGCCAGAGCGTAAGCCACCGACATAAAGATTGACGACATTTTTAGCAGGTCCCCTAAATGGCACACGAGCTTCCACGCCTTCAGGCGTCACATCTTCTATTTTTTCTTTGGCATTTGGTCGAGATAGGGCAGCGGTTAGTGAGGCCATGCCACGAGAGATTTTGTATTGTTGGCCACGATAAGATAAAACTTGGCCTGGAGTTTCTTCGCAGCCAGCAAATTGGCCACCTATCATAATAGAGTCAGCACCAGCCGCTAAGGCTTTAACTAAATCTCCTGGCTGTTTGACACCTCCGTCAGCGATAAGAGGGACATCGTATTGCTGACAAACAGGGGCGCAGTTTAAAATAGCACTTAATTGAGGCACGCCAAAACCAGTAGTGATGCGCGTGGTGCAAATAGAGCCTGGTCCAATACCAACTTTGATGCTATCTGCTCCAGCTAGAATCAAATCTTTAGCGCCTTGGGCGGTAGCGACATTGCCACCGATTACATCAATAGTTGGGTAGGTAGCCTTTATTTTCTTGATCGCCTCCATAGCATTAACCGAGTGTCCGTGCGCGATATCTACTACCAAAAAATCAACCTCAGCCTCCACTAAGGCTTTGACGCGCTCCATAAAATCATCACCAGATCCAACAGCAGCGCCAACCAAAAGTCTGCCCTTAGCATCTTTACTGGCGTGACCATTGTTGTAATTTTTGATTATATCAGTAGCAGTGATAAGACCGCGGATACGAAAAGCACTATCAACGACTGGCAGTTTTTCTACTTTATTAATTTTTAAAATTTCTTTAGCCTTTTCTATTTCTATGCCGACAGGGGCGGTGATCAATTTTTCTTTTGGCGTCATCATGTCAATCACCTTGGTATCTTCGTCGGTCACAAAATCCATATCACGACTAGTGACGATGCCCAAAAGATCTTGGCCATTGTCAGATACTAAAAAGCTTTGACAGTTATGTTCGAGAATTTTTGCTCGCACATCTTTTAGGCTAGCTTGGGTATTGATAGTAAAGGGATTGTCAATGATGACATTTTGTTTGCGTTTTACTTTTTTTACTTCTTTGACCTGATAATCAATATCACAAAAACGGTGAATGATACCAACGCTACCCAAATAAGCCATAGCAATCGCCATTTTACTTTCGGTGACAGTGTCCATATTGGCTGGAACTAGGGGAATATTGATCTTGATATTTTTAGTGAGACGAGTTGAAACATCAGTGTCTTGGCGAGATTTGATTTCTGACTTTTGTGGCACCAAAAGCACATCGTCATAAGTTAAGGCGGTTTTTATTTCTTGCATGAGATTTATTTATTAATTTTTATAAAGCAGCTTCTCGATTTTGGATTTTTGTTTTTGTGAGCTTAATAAATTCTTCTTTACTAATATTTAATAAATCTTTTTGTCCGCGGACACGAATAGCTAAGCTACTTTCAGCTATTTCTTTGTCGCCAATGACTAAGGTGTAAGGTATTTTTTCAGCGGAATTTTTGCGGATTTTATTGCCCAAAGTTTCATTTGAGTCATCGATTTCTACTCTTAAGCTATGCGCTTTAAATTCGGTGGCTAAAGTTTTGGCAAATTCCACATGATTTTCACTGACGGTCAAGATTTTGATTTGCACTGGAGCAAGCCATAATGGAAAGTCTCCAGCTAAATGCTCGATCAAAACTGCGGCAAATCTTTCTAGTGAACCAGCGATAGCAGCATGAATCATGACAATGCGTTCTTGCTCACTTTTTTCATTGGTGCAATATAGATCAAATCGTTCTGGTAAATTGCGGTCAAGCTGGATAGTAGCTACTTGCCATTTGCGACCTAAAGAATCTTGGGCCATAAAATCAATCTTTGGACCATACATGGCTGCTTCACCGACACCTTCTGAAAATTCTAGTTTGGCTTGATTTAATAAGTCTTTTAAGTCGTTTTCAGTTTTTTGCCACAAAGCTTCTTCGCCTAAATATTTTTCTAAGTGTTCTGGATCATGTAAAGATAAACGAATTTTTAGTTCAAAACCAAAAGCTTGATAAAAAGTTTGGACAATATTTACTATTTTTAAAACTTCTTCTTTGACTTGATTTTCACGACAAAAAACATGAGCATCATCTTGAGTGATAGAGAGGACTCTGGCTAAACCGGACAACTCTCCGCTTTGCTCATCACGATAAACCATAGTGGTTTCGGCATAGCGTTGAGGTAAGTCACGATAGCTGCGTGGTAAGTGGTTATAAATTTGGGTGTGATGTGGACAGTTCATTGGCTTCATAGCAAATTCATGTCCTTCGCGAGTTTTGATAGTAAAAAGATCATCAGCAAATTTTTGTGAATGGCCACTAACATCGTATAAACTTTTTTTGGTAATATGAGGAATGGTTACTTTCTGGTAATCATATTGAGAACGCAATTGCCAGATAAAAGCATCTAGCTCTTGGCGTAACATCGTGCCTTTTGGTGTCCAGAGTGGAAGTCCTGGGCCAACTAGTTCGGAAAAGGTAAATAAATCTAGCTGTTTACCCAAAAGTCTGTGATCACGCTTTTTGGCTTCTTCTAGCATTTGTTTATAATCTTCTAGTTCTTTTTTAGTTTCAAAAGCTAAGCCATAGATACGCACCAGCATTTCACGCTTTTCATCGCCACGCCAATAGGCACCAGCAGTTTGTGTCAAACAAAAAGCCTCGCTATCTATCTCGGTGCTATTTTCTACATGTGGTCCACGACAAAGATCTTTGAAATTACCAGATTGATAAAAACTTAATTCTTCTGTTTCCGGTAAATCATTTATTAATTCTGTTTTAAAATTTTGTTTATTTTTTTCTACTTCTTCAAGAGCTTCGTTTCTAGAAGCAATAGTTTTAGTGAAGCTGATTTTTTCTTGCACGATTTTTTTCATGCGCGCTTCTAAATCTGGTAAATCTTCGTCAGATAATTTTTTGCTTAAACTAAAGTCATAATAAAAACCATTATCAATGACCGGACCGATACCAAGTTTGGCATCAGGAAATTTTTCCAAAACCGCCATCGCTAAAATATGAGCGAGGGAGTGTCGGATTTTAAAGACTTTTGATTCTTCCATATTGTTTAATTTAATTGTTTGTTACAAATTTTAGCTAAACCCCGCTAATCGCGGGATTGATATTTTTAGCTAATCGCACTACGCTGACGCTTGTGCTCTTAGAAAAATATTAAAAAAACCAAGACAGACTATGCCTTGGGACCCTTTTGGATAGCAGGTTTATGGCCTGCCATCCGGAGCTCCGTAGGAGCGAAGGATGGTTCCACCCAATATTATACTTAATTTATTTGATTGACTGTTAAATTTAGTCAGTTTTGATACTTTTAGTAGAATAGTTGGTAGCTATTCCAATCATTTAAACAGCTTATGTAGTATAGCGAAAACTGAGTAATTAGTCAAAATTATTCAATAATAATATGATCTTTAAACTTTGGTACTTTATTGACCCAAAATGGGAAAAATTCCACTTCAGCCTCTTTAATATCAAAGGTATTTAAATAGTCGTTAATTTCTTGGCTGGTTTTACCAATTAGTTGGTCTTTATCGATGTCCAATAGATGTTGTTCGGAGCTAATTTTAGCTTTTAGCTTGACCTCTATAATAGCCTGCTCTTTGCTAGGGTCGGTTTCTAGGATTTTATAAGTAAAATTTTCTGGTAAAAATTCTACTAATTTTTGACTGCTAGGTAATTGTTTGCTGATTTTATCTTTACTGATTTGTAATAATTTTTCTTCGTCAAAAATTAAAGCATAAATTTTGAGTTTTTTAGTCAAGCTTGTTTCCGGATTAATTTCCCCTAAAGCTGAGGAGCTGACATTTTCGCTACTGATAAATAGTCTACTTTGATTAATTTTGAGATTGTCTGCTAACAAGGCATTAAATTCTGTTAGAGCCATGTTCATAGCTTCGGTGTTTATTTTTTCGGAGGCAGCAAGTAGACTGGCTTCTGTCACTTGATAGTTGGGCTGACTCTTGAGATACATGCCTTGGCTTTCAGCATAAATTTTATCTTGTAAGCCTTCCCACAAACCCGGAATAATCATTTTACTAGCCTCGCTTTCTGCTTGAGCGCCTTCAAGGTCTGCTTCTGCCCAAGTTTCTATGCTTTGACCAGCGGGAACCACCACGCGACTTTGGAGACGATAGAGTTTGTTATCGGGAGTAAGTAGGCGAGTGGAGGCTACCAAAATTTGCTCTTGAGAGTAGTTGTTGATTATTTTTACAAAACCACCAGCTTTCAAACTCGGTGTAAAGGTCGTTTCACTCGGGACAGTTGCGCTTAATTCTAATTCTTTTTGTAAAAATTTACCAAAAAGACTTTCATCGCTAAGGTTTTCACTGTTCTCTGGCAACATTTCTACCAAAGCACTATATTCTTCTTCTTTGATTTCGCCGTAGACATTGATAGTGACTTTAGCTAAAGCAAAATGAAAAATTGTAAAAATAGCGGCGACCACTAAGATCAAGAAAAAAGCCACTATTTTACCATAAATATTGTGTTTATTTTGATATTTAGCATTCATAGTTTATATTATAACGAATTACTGACTTAGTGTCCAAGCATTTTCATTGTCTAAAAAATTTAAAATTTTAGTTTTTAAATTTTCGTTAGGCAAAACTTTGATATCGGTTTTGATTTTTCTAATTTTTCCGTTATTGATTTTTAAGTACACAGGGGTTGAGCCAGGGAATTCGTCAAGAATTTTTTTGAATTCTTGCATCTTTTCTTTATCAAAACCAGCCGGTAGGTCTAACCAGAGTTGATGGTCGGCTAATTTGTCACTACTTAATTTTTTGAGAGTTTCGTCTTTGATGATACTGGCAGTTTCTACCAAGATTTTTGCTTGACCATCTTTATCAGAAACTTTACCGCTAACTAAGACTAAATTTTCATCTTGCCAAACATGCATGGTGGTTGCCAGTGTTTTGGGGAATACTAATATTTCAGTGCTAGAAGTTGAATCTTCTAGAGTTACAAAAAACATAGCCTTACCTTTTTGGGTGACAATTTTTTGGATGTTGGTGATGATGCCAGCCACTTTGACAATTTGGTCAGTATTTTTTTTGATGTTTTTTAATTTGGTGATGCTATTTTCAAGTAGGGCTAAATAAGCTTTAAAAGGGTGATCACTTAAATATAAGCCCAAGAGCTCTTTTTCCCAGGACAAAGTTTTTTCTACGGCGATATTTGGGAATTCGTCTAATTTTAAAGAAAAAACTGTGCTAGCTAGTGGTAAGTCGGCAAATAAATTACTTTGGCCACTTTTGGCTTCATTTTGAATTTTTTTATTAAAATCAAGCATTTTATCTAAGTTGCCCAAAGCTTTCCCGCGACTTAAGAATTTATCAAAAGCACCACATTTGATCAGGCTTTCTAAAGACTTGCGATTTAAATCTCTGTCTTTGATGCGATTGAGAAAATTTTCTATTGAGCTAAAGTTGCCATTGTTTTTTCTTTCTTCAACGATCATTTCTGCAATATGGTGACCAACATTTTTGACAGCGTTTAAGCCAAAACGAATTTTATTATCTTGACCGTCATTGATCACAGCGAAAGTAGGAAAACTTTCGTTGATGTCTGGTGGTAAAACACTTAAGCCCATTTTACGGCATTCGTTTATTTCGATGGTGACTCTATCAATATTGTTTTGATCAGAAGTCAGTAAGGCAGCCATAAAAGCTGCGGGAAAATTGGCTTTCAGGTAAGCTGTTTGATAAGCGATCATGGCATAGCAAGCGGCGTGGGCGCGATTGAAACCATAGCGAGCAAAAGGCACGATAAAATCCCAAATTTTTTCTGCCGTTTTTTTCTCAATGCCGTTTTTTACCATGCCTTTGACCATGGCATCAGCTTGTTCGTCCAAAAGTTCTTTGATTTTTTTACCCACTGCTTTTCTCAAAACATCAGCCTGTCCATAAGTAAAGCCAGCGAGGTCTCTTGCGATATTCATGATTTGCTCTTGATAGATAGCAATGCCGTAAGTATTTTTTAAAATTGGCTCAAGTCTTGGGTGTAGATACTCAACTTTTTTTTCACCATTTTTACCAGCGATAAAGTCGGGGATAAATTCCATTGGACCTGGACGATAAAGAGAAACCATAGCGATGATGTCTTCGAGTTCACTGGGCTTCAAACTTTTGAGGTATCTTTTCATGCCACCTGACTCTAGCTGAAAAACACCAGTGGTGTCACCAGATTGTAAAAGTTTAAAAGTTTTTTCGTCATCAAGCGGAAAAGAGTCTAGGTCTATTTTTAAATTTTTGGTTTTCTCAATAATCTTGAGAGCTTGTTCAAGGACAGTTAAATTTTTTAAGCCCAAAAAATCCATTTTTAATAAACCCAAATCTTCGACCGGGTGTAAAGAGTATTGAGAAATAATAGTAGCATCATCTCCAGCTGCGTATTGCAAGGGCACATGTTGGGTGAGTTCATGTTTGGTGATCAAAACACCGCAAGCATGGACAGAGCTATGACGCGCTAAGCCTTCTAATTTGGCAGCCATCTCCAAAAGTCTCTGAGCTTCCAAGTCTTCTTGGTGAAGTTTTTTGAGTTCATCCACTGTTGCTAAAGCCTCTTTGAGAGAAGTGAACATGGGAATCATTTTGGCTACCTGATCACAATAGCTATAGCTGTAGCCCAAGACACGGCCAACATCACGAACAGCGGCTCGGGCCGCCATAGTTCCAAAGGTGATGATTTGAGAAACATGATCATGACCATATTTACTTTCCACATAGCGAATAACTTCTTCACGACGAGTGTCAGCAAAGTCAAGGTCAATATCGGGCATGGAGACTCTTTCGGGATTTAGGAAGCGCTCAAACAACAGTTCGTATTTGAGAGGGTCGATATTGGTGATGCCGGTCAGATAAGCGACCAGTGAGCCTGCAGCCGAGCCGCGACCAGGGCCTACGATGATTTTATTTTCTTTGGACCAATTGACAAAGTCTTGTACAATCAAAAAATAAGCTGCATAGCCAGTTTTGGTGATGACTTCTAGCTCATAGTCTAGTCTGGTTTTGACAGTTTCTGGTGCCAAGTCATAAGTAAAATTAAAACGTTTTTCTAAACCACTTAAGCATAAGTTTCTTAAATATTGGTCAGCATTCAAATTGTCAGGTAAGGCATAGTAAGGCAACTGAATTACGCCAAGCTCAATTTCTACCTGGCAACGATCGGCGATTTTTTGAGTATTTTCTATGGCTTCTTTATCCTCAGGAAACAAAGCTAGCATCTCAGCCTCGGTGAGCATGGCTAAATTTTCTCCCAAATAACTCATGCGATCACGGTCAACTTGTTTGTGTTTAGTTTGGATACACAACAAAACATCCTGAGCTTGATCATCATCAGAATTTACATAATGAATATCATTGCTAGCAATCAGTCCTAGATTATATTGAGCTGCTAATTTTTTTAGGCCAGTGTTGACCACGGCTTGCTCGGGAGCATTTAGACTTTGGATTTCCAAAAATAAATTGTTTGGCCCAAAAATGTCCAAAAGAATTTGTAGATTTTTTTCGGCTTGTTGATTTTGTCCGGCGCGAATATGACGAGCAAGCGGTCCTGCTAGACAAGCTGTAGAGGCGATGATGCCGTGACTATATTTTTTGAGAGTTTCCCAGTCAATACGAGGTTTATAATAAAAACCTTCAAGGTGGGCGATAGATGTTAATTTAAGTAAATTTTTGTAGCCTTCATTGTTTTCTGCAAGTAATATCAAGTGATATGGTTTTTCTTTGGGTTTTTTGTCATGCAAACTATTGGGAGCAATGTAAGCTTCTACACCAATAATCGGCTTAATACCGGCCTTTTTGGCTTTTTGATAAAATTCTATTGCCCCTGCCATGACACCATGATCAGTCAAGGCTAGAGAATTCATGCCTTTGGCTTTGGCGGCATTAACTAGCTGGTCGATGGTAGCTAAACCGTCTAATAAACTATAGTGAGAATGAGTATGCAGGTGGACAAACATTTTTTTGACTAAATTAAAAACCCCGTAAGGATAAAATTTATTTTAGGTAGGGGTTTTGTTTTTGTTTTAATTAGAGTCTGTTTTTTTGCGCGTAGTTTTTGTTTCTTTTTTATTTTTGATCATTTCAATGATTTGTTGGCCACTTTTGAGTAAAATTGCTAGATAGGTGCCAGCGGAGCTAGTTTTTTCTTTTATTTTGTTAGCCAAATTGGTGATAGCTTCAGCAGCTCGGTTAAAACCGCTCATCATTTGATTTACTTGTTGCAAAGTTTTGCCAACTTGGTACAAGACCCAGGACAGCCAAATAGCTAGCATAAAAATTGAGAGACCTAAAAGTAAATTTAAAATGTCTTTTGAAGTTTCAAACATATTTTTATTTTTATTTACTATAGTATACAATATTTTTTGGAAAAACAAAAGCGCCGCAAAGGTTTGCTATGTGGCGCCAAGAAGCATTGTGATTGTCTATTTACCGCGATAATAAGCCGCAAGCAGCTTATTGTTGTTTTGAATACAAGTGATTAATACACGACGATCATTGTAATCAGTACATTGTTTGAGCTCTAAGTTGAGCTCACGGTTACTTTTTTCTAGACTTTCAATCGCTTCGATTCAGGTGGGTTTTTGATACTGCATATACAGTTCTCCTTATTTAATGGATAATGAAAAGACCAATATAATATATTAATAAGATATTTTTGCTTTTTAGTCAAGTTTTGCTGAACTTTTTAGGCTAGCAGAATTTATTTCTTTAGGTTATAATATATTTATGATAGAAGAAAATTTGGTCAGCGATAAAGATTTAGAAAGAGGCTATTGGTGGCTGACACACAAAACTTTGTTAAACAAGGCTGGGCTTTTTATAGCTTTATTGGCTTTGCTTTTTTTGTATATTTTTTTGTTAGCCAAAGTCACTCATTATTTTAGTCTGCCTACTTTAGACAAATTTGCTCAGCAAGCTAATCAGAGTTTTGATTGGCAAACATATCATCAAGAGCGTCAGCCAAAAACATTAGTTTTGGGCAGGGTAGACATCATTCCAGTTTCAGGCTCTTTGTATAATTTAGCTGCTGTAGTTAAAAATCCAAATCCAGATTGGTCAGTTAGCTCTTTGGTTTATCGTTTTGTGATAAACGGTGAGGCGCAAGCAGAACAAACAACTTTCGTAAATCCTTTGCAAGATAAATTTTTATTAAGTTTAGGTTTAAATATTCAAGGACCCGTGAAGACAGCTGATTTGCAGGTGATTGACATTGCTTGGCGTCGTTTTGAAAATGATTTGATTGATTTAGATTGGCAAATTTCACCCGCTAAATATCAAGGGCCAAGTGTGATCACGGTCAAAGAAGAAAGGGTAGAAATTCCTGCTCGCGTCACTTGGCAAGCACAAAATTTATCTTTGTATAATCTCTGGGAAACAAATTGGCAGATAGCCTTGTACAACTTAGATCGTTTGGTGGGCATCAATCAAATTCAAAGCAACACTTGGCAGTCACTGGAAACCCGCGACCTAGAGGCGGTGTGGCTAAATTCTTTGCCTAATATTACTAGAGTAGAAGTCAAAACAGATGTTAATTTGCTTTCTGATGAGAATATCCAAGCAAACAGTCTCGGTAGTGAAGAAAATAATCTAAATAACAGATAGTGTATGAGAAGACTTTTGGTGAATTGGCGAAAGCTTGATTGGTTTTTATTTTTGGCAGTTATTATTTTATTGCTTGTCAGCTGTAGTATTTTGTATAGTTTGAATTTAAATATAGAAAATAGTACTTTTGTAGTGTTTAAAAAACAAATATTTTTTGTTTTTTCCGGGCTCGTCTTATTCTTTCTTTTTGCCAAGCTTAATTATAGTCTTTGGTCAACTTATTCAAAGGTGATTTTTTTTATATTTATTTTGGTTTTGGTTTTAGTTTTAGTTTTTGGTACGCAAGTAAAAGGTACAACGGGTTGGCTTAGACTTGGTCCCTTAGGTGTTCAGCCGGTAGAGTTTGCTAAAATTGCTTTGATTATTTTTTTGGCACGCTATTTTTCTCTCAATGCGCAAGACTTCAAATTGTTTAGACATATCTTTTTTTCTGGGTTTGCTACTTTTGTATTTGTGGCTTTGGTGATGTTACAGCCGGATTTGGGCTCAGCCTTAGTTTTGCTTGGTACTTGGGTAATAATGCTTTTGTTTACCGGTATTCAAAAAAAACATTTGCTCTGGCTGACAAGTTCTTTTTTGTTAGTTTCAACTTTGGCTTGGTTTTGGCTTTTGCAGCCATATCAAAAAGATAGAATTTTGACTTTTATCAATCCTAGTTTAGATCCCATGGGTTCAGGTTACAATGTGATTCAGTCTATGATTGCGGTTGGTTCTGGTCAACTCACCGGTCGTGGTTTGGCTTTAGGATCGCAGAGCAATTTGCATTTTTTACCGGAGCCTGGTACGGACTTTATTTTTTCAGTGATTGCGGAAAATCTCGGTTTTTTGGGAGTTACTTTGGTTTTGGCTTTATTTACCTTTATTTTTTATCGTTTATTGTTGATCATGCGTAAAAGTCAGGACAATTTTGCTGGCTATTTTATTTTGGGGGTAGTTGCTATGTTGCTAGTGCAATTATTTATCAATATCGGGATGAATATGGGTATTTCCCCAGTGACTGGTATTCCCTTGCCTTTGCTTTCAGCTGGCGGTAGCTCTATTTGGGCTATTATGATTGCCTTGGGGATTGCACAAAACATTAAAATCCGTAGTACTTAGTCTGCGGTTGACTTTATTTTTTGTTTATGCTTAAATATAGCCACTTTAAGTTTATCTAAGAAATTTATTAAATTCTAAAAATCCTATGTCTTTTGTATTAGAAGCTAAAACTCGTGAAATTGGCAAAGTTAGCCTTTTGAATGAATTGAGAAATAATAGCCGTGTTCCTGCTATTGTTTATGGTTTTGCTAATGATTCACAAGCTATTTCTGTTGACTACAATGCTGTATTAAAGATTTTGAAGGAAGCCGGCACTAGTCATATAGTGACTTTGCAAATTGATGGTCAAGAAAAGCAAGTAATCGTCAAGTCTTTTGATCAAGATCCAGTCACTGATAAAATTACTCATGTTGATTTGATGTTGATGGCATCTGATAGACCAGTGACTACTGTTGTGCCTTTGGCTTTTGTAGGCGTCTCCAAAGCCGTTAAAGAATTGGGTGCTAAGTTAGAAACCAAAAATCAACAAGTGACAGTCAAATGTTTACCAGCTGATTTACCAGCAAGTTTAGAAATTGATTTGAATACTTTGACAACTCTTGGTCAAACTATTTTAGTCAAAGATATTCCAGTTTCTGAAAAGGTAAGTATTTTAAATAATCCTAATGATCCAGTTATTTCCGTCAAGATGCCTAAGAGAGCTAGAGTAGAGGTAGCTGCGGTAGCTGCTGCTCCAGTTGAAGAAAAGAAGCCAGAGGCAAAATCAGACAAGAAATAATGTTGAAATTGTCCAATAAAAAATTTTTAATAATAGCTGCTATTTTGATGGCGGTTATTTTTATTAGTTTAAGTATTTGGTTTTATTTGCAAACTAAAAATACCAGTATTGAATTGGAGAATGCGACTTTGTCTTTGGAAAATACTGAGAGTGGCTTGAGGCATCCTTTGAGTGGTCACAAGATTTCTGCTAATCAGTTTGATTTTTTTCCAGTCAGCGTCATGATTGACAATGGCTATGACATCTCCTATTTTGCTGGCTTAGATCAGGCACATATTGTTTATGAAGCTTTAGTTGAGGCTAATATTACAAGAATTTTGGCTATTTTTGATAGTCAAACTGAGATAGAAAAAATTGGTCCAGTCAGATCAGCGCGGAATTATTTTATGGATTGGGCGCAAGAGTATCAGGGTGCTTATTTGCATGTTGGAGGTAGCCCACAGGCCTTGGCTGTGATAGATGATTATAATTTTACTCACATTGATCAGATTGGTTCTGGGCAAATTTATTTCGAGCGTGATGAGAATCTAGATGCACCTCATAATGTTTTTACTAGTTCTAAACATATTTCTCGTTTGAAAGAGTGGAAACAAATAGCTACTACTAGTGTTGATTTTTTGCCTTGGAATTTTGTAGATATCAAAGATAATGATTTGTCTGATCCACCAAATTTTATAGTTAATTTTTCTAGTGAAAATTATCAAGTAGAATGGAAATATAGTCAAAGTTTGAGAGTTTATCAGCGTTGGCGCAATCAAGAAAAACAAATTTCCGACAAAGGTGAGCAATTAAAAGCTGACAATGTCATCATTCAAATAGCTCCGAGTACTTTGATAGACAGTGAAAGACGGGCGATAGACACCAAGTCTGGCGGTGAGCTGATTGTTTATAATCGCTTGGGTAAAAACACTGGTACTTGGGAGAAAAATGGACAACGAACTGAATTTTTTGATAGCAATCATCAGCCCATGGCTTTGGTGCCGGGACAAACTTGGATAGCAGTAGTAGATAGTGCAGAAAAAATTTTGGAATAAGGGTCTATTGACTTATTTTTTCAAAAGGCTTCTAATTAATTTAGAAGTCTTTTGATCGTTTCAGCCCAAGCTAGAAAGGAGGGCCTTATGTCTGCTTTACATGGAGAATTGCCTATTGAGGCAAGATTGGCGTCTTCGTTGCTCAAAGGTTATTTGTCCAGTCTTCCGGAAGGCTTAGGACAAGTGATTTTTGATCAAGCCTTAGATTACTTCAAGTCGGGACACTTGAATCCAGTTGAGGCTGTGACATTCATTTTAAGTCACTTGATCGATGCCTCTAAGGAACCACGTTTGCATCTTGAGGTAATTCTCAACAACGAAGAGGCTTGTCGTGCATTCCTGGACTCACCTCTCACCGATAAGTGACTCTTTCTGGCATGGGATTTAACACCCGTCTTTGGCGACAGAGGCGGGTTTATTTATGATAGATTTTGATGAGACGATTTTTGCCAGCGAGATCAGTTAAAATTTCTACATTAGTTTGAGGTAAATATTTTTGTATAACTAAGATGATTTTTTTGTCTTGCTCTGGATCAATTTCTAGTAAAATTAAAAATTCTTTATTCAAATAAGTTTTGATTTGACTCAACAATCTTTGATAATGATCTAAGCCTTCTTTACCTGAGACTAAGGCATTTTTTGGTTCATGTTTAAGACTGGGCTCTGACATTTGTTGTCTAGTTAGATAGGGGAGGTTAGCTAACACTAAATCAAATTTTTGTTTTTTTATTTTAGTAAATAAATCAGAAGCTAAAAATTTTAGCTGGACTTTATTTTTTCTGCCATTAGTTTTAGCTACTTTTAAAGCATCTTTGGAAATATCGGTCGCTAAATAATTATGACTTGGATTATTTTTGGCAAGAGAAATGACTAAACAGCCAGAGCCAGTGCCTAGATCCAAAACATTGAGATTTTTTTTATTTTTTAAATAGTCCAAAGCCGTTTCTACTAAAAGTTCACTGTCTGGACGGGGGATAAGGACATGGTGATTAACAAAGAATTTTAAGTTATAAAATTCTTTAGTTTTTTTTAGGTAAGCCAAAGGCCTATGATTTAATCTTTGGCGGTATAATTTATCAAATTTTTTTTGACAAGAAACGGGAATTATTTTTTCAGGATATGTATATAAATAATTGAGGTTTTTGTGGAGAGCCAAAGCCAAAAGCTGATCAATTTCATTATTGTCTAGTTTTGCGGGGGCAGAGTAGTATTTTTGTAGTACTTGCTTAATAGTCATTTAAGCGTTTTGTCGGCTAGCTTTTTGTAGCTCTTTAATAATATCTATTAAATCTCCATCAAGCACTTTGTATAAATTATGTACTGTCAGTTTGATGCGGTGATCTGTTAATCTATCTTGAGGAAAATTATAAGTACGAATTTTTTCACTACGGTCACCAGAGCCAATTTGATTTTTACGGGTAGCTGATTCTGCGGCCATTTTTTGTTCTTCTAAGTTTGCGAGAATTCTAGAACGTAAAATTTGCATAGCTTTGAGACGATTTTGAGTTTGACTCTTTTCGTCTTGGCAGCTGACGACGGTGTTGGTGGGGATGTGGGTGACACGTACAGCTGAATAAGTGGTGTTGACGGATTGCCCACCGTTGCCTGATGCCATGAAGGTGTCTACTCTTAAGTCTTTTGGTTCAATCACTAGGTCTATTTCTTCGGCTTCTGGTAATACAGCAACAGTTGCTGCTGAGGTGTGGACACGACCAGCCTTTTCTGTTTCTGGTACGCGCTGAACTCTATGGACACCACTTTCAAATTTAAAAAATTTATAAACATTTTCTCCCGTGACTTCCGCTAAAACTTCTTTGAAGCCACCAATTTCTGTACTACTTTGGGAAAGTATTTTGAGTTTAAAATTCATTAGTTCAGAAAAACGAGAATACATTCTCAAAAGATCAGCGGCAAACAAAGCAGATTCGTCACCACCAGTGCCGGCTCTGATTTCCAAAATAATATTTTTGTGATCATTGGGGTCAGCGGGACTCAATAAGTCATGAAGCTCTTCTTGGGTGAGGTTGATTTGATTTTCTAAATCTATTAGTTCTTCTTGACTTAAGCTGATAATCTCTGGATCGGTTTCGGTGCTGAGGAGATTTTTGGTCGCGCCCAAGTCGTATTCAAGCTTTTCTAGTCTTTGGTTAGTGGCCATGATGTTTTTGAGCTCATTGTATCTTTTGCCGACCACGGCCATTTTTTTGCTATCAGAAAGAACTTCTGATTTTTGTAAATCAGCTTCGACTTGAGCAAATTCTTCCTTTAGTTTGTTGATTGTGTCTGACATAGTTTTATTATAGCAAGATTTTTAGTAAACAAAAAACTCTTAAATTTTAAGAGTTTTTTAATTAATATAAAAAAGTTATTTGTTTGACTCAATTTCTGCCTTGATTTTGGCTTTTTCTTTTTCAGTTTTTCTGACAGCAGCACGTTTCTTTTTATCAGCTTTACCTTTACGGACAACGCTGGTTTTCTTTTGTAAGTCTTGTTGTTTTTTGAAACGATCAACACGACCGGCGGTGTCAACTAATTTTTCTTTGCCGGTATAGAAAGGATGACAAGCAGAGCAGATTTCTACATGGATTTCCTTTTGGGTTGAGCCAATTTTATGAATAGCACCACAAACGCAAACAATTTGTGCATCAGCATGATATTCTGGGTGGATGTCTTTTTTCATATAAAGTATAAATTAATGCCTGACTAGAATAGCATTATTTTTCAGATAAGTCAAGATAAAAGAAGCTATTATAAAGCCTTGCTTTTTTTGAATTTTTGTGTTAAAGTATGGCTACTCTAATTAATTATTTTAAAAAACAAGCATTTTATAGAGTCTTTTAGCTACCTTGCCCCGCAAAATGGGGTCGGCTAATTAGATAAAATGTGGGTTAAAGTCCATAATTATAGGACTTTAGAAAGGAAAAAAATATGAAAGAATTAACCTTGCCT
>JACCDG011243467.1_pt1 | contig 20593 bp, 35 predicted proteins | sample 7442471 | NCBI WGS metagenome assembly JACCDG01 (sample SAMN15323444, study PRJNA562643) | freshwater metagenome | isolation source: river surface water | place: USA:Blue River Watershed | collected 2017-08-17 | reverse complement strand
GATGAACAAACCATTAGTGTACAAGCTACACTTTACGCCTTATACAGAAAAAGTTGTAGGACGTAAACGTGAATCAGGTTATATCACATTCCTGAATAATGCTCGTAAAGCTAAGGGTGCTATTGGTGAACTTGTGTCCATGTAAACTTTAAAGTATAATAGGTTATAAGGCCTTTAAGCCTAAAATTAACCTACTATTGGAGTTTACAAAATGAACAAATGTGTTGCTATAGCTAAATTGGAATCATTGTACGGTGATGTCTACGATTACTCTCTAAGCAAATATGCACGGAGAAAATAGTCTTATAGACATTAAAGACAAAGAAACCAATATAGTCTTTAAACAAAAGTATTCCCTGCACTTAAAGGGGAATCCAGCCACTTGCATTGAATACCGATTCATAGAGTTTATACGAAAAGGTACAGAAATACACAGTGGACGTTATGAGTACAGAGATTACACTGGCAATAACAAACCAGTGACTATTGTGGATAAAGTAACAGGTGAATCTTTTAAACAAAATGCCACAGGGCATTTAAAAAAGGAAAAACCGTTGCACACCATGATTGAAAAAAGTCTCAAAAACTTTGACGTGTTTAAAGAAAAAGCTATAGTCAAGTACGGAGATAATCTGTACGAATACATTAACTATGATTGGGAACATAGAACTGTAACATTTAACAACATCTTAACAGGATTGACGTACACCCAAAACATTTACGAACACTTAAAGGGAAAATCAAAAGCAGAACAGCTTGATGATTACCGAATAGAGTTTGTAAAGTTAGCAAAGCAAGCGCAAAACAACCAATATGAGTACTCAGACTTTATTGGAACACGTTACCCAGTGACTGTAACAGACAAGGTTACTGGAGAAGTGTACCAACAAAGGTCAAAAGATATTCTTAAAGGGTGTTTACCTCAGAAAACGCTTTGCAAGTACACTGAAGAGACATATAAAACAGCGTGTATGGAAAAACACGGTGAACGTTTCATAGTGTCAGGGTACATCAATTTAAACAAAGATGTAACAATTGTGGATACAAAAACAGGAAAAACATTCAAGCAGTTAGCAAGCAGCCATTTAAAAGGTTGTCTGCCAAAAGATATCTCTTGCTCAAATACATCTAAAGCAGAGCAAAAGATAGCAAAACTGTTAGAACAAGCTTATCCTGATTGCACGATTGTTAAGAACTTTAGGCCAAAATTCCTTAAACGACAAGAGTTGGATTTGTTCATTCCAGAACTAAATCTAGCAATTGAGTACAATGGAATTACCTATCATCACTCTGATGAAAACCCACCTACTGCTTTTTTAGTTAAAACAAGAAAGCCAGTAGATTACCATTCCAAAAAATTCCAGATTTGTTTGGAGAATGGTATAAAACTTATTCATTTGTTTGACTTTGAATACGACGAAAGTAAGTTACTTTCAATCGTGTCACAGTATTTAACACATGAACTTGTTTTTAAAGGGAATGTAAAAAGAGTGTATAAAAGTTCTACAAAAATGTTAGAGTTCTATGTTCCTGCTATAGAGTTCAAAGACACTCGCCTAGCTACAGTCGAATCTTAACATAGCTGTAGCCGTAATCGGGATGTATCGGTGAAAGCCTAAGTTTGAAGGTAACACTTCAAATATGGTGATACCGAGGGTGTATGTAGTTTAAAAGCTACCTTATATCCGTAACGCATAGAATCTGATCTTCTCTTGCCTAGTAAGAGAAACTATAATGATTCCAAGAGCTTCCGATATTGTGTTAAGCATTGGCTTTCTGGAATAAGAAAGCAGCAATAGAAATGTATGCTGGACTAGGGATGAATTGACATCCTATAATGCGACGAAAGTCCTAGAAGTAGAGGATAAAAAGCCTTTACGATAACACGCTCGACAGCAACAAATGACGGTTGGTGTTTCGCTATGATTTGTGAGATTGGACTTAACATGTCCAAGACACTCAAAGGCAAACAACTACCGATTATCCCAATCACACAAGAGGAATTCAAGAAATTCACTTTTGTGTACAATCGTGGTCTGCAAGACTTTGTCATGAACTCTGTTAAGCACGATGAAGGCGGAGGCAAAAACTTCGACTTATTGTACTTACACAATTTTGCTAAACCAGAGAACCAAAAACCTCTGTTTAATATCCTCAGTGATAACTTAGGATTAAGCAAAAATGAGATCGCCAAGTTGTTCTCGTTAATTACTTGGTGCTCAAAAAGCGGAGTACTCTCAGGCTGCAAGTCATTCCTGCGTATTTACAACAAAGGAGTTTTTCCAACCAAACCAGAAGCTGTAGCGTTCCTAAAAGAACACGAAAGTTTCATCCAACAAAACACTTTCTTTGGTGAGTTAGTAAAGCCAATGTACGATATCGTTAACCAAATTAGTGCTAATCGTACAAAAGTAGCTGTCAAGCAAGCTGAAACTCTTGACAGTTTTGAAGCTGAAATGGCTGCTCTGCTCAACGGGAAGTAAGACCACCGGTGCTTCTGTATACCTATAATACAGAAGCACCTTCATAAATAATTCGAAGTTACTACGTGCCGTCCATTTTTATTATCACTGACGACTAGTTGCTTTTTATATAAACTAAAAGGGTATTAAAATGTATTACAAAACTGAATTACTAGAAATTCTGTTAAAAATTAAACAACAAGTACCTGAAGAGTGTAAAGGTATTTGTGGTAATGTAGACTTATTTTATCCAAACGAGCTTACAGACCAGCTTGCTGCTGATTGGCTAGCAACTAAATTTTGTGAATGGCCTTTATTTTCCGGAGATATTGACTTTCCGGTTCCTAGTTTAGAGTCCTGTTCCGCAGATACATTGTATCTTGTTACAGAAAATTATTGGACTGGTGATTATGGTAAGATACGCTATGAACTTCTAGACTTCTTAATTGAAGAGTTAACCAAAGAGCTATCCGAATGTTAAAATTTTCTGACCATTATCAAAATATAAAACTCATCAAAATTAATGAAGAGTCTTATAGACTAGTGAACTCTACAAATGAATCCAACCCTATTGTAGAATTTCTGTTCAATGGTTTTGAATTTGATGTCTTCTTTGGTAACGGTGGCTACACAGAATTATTTCTAAATGAAGTAATAATTCTTTTAAACCATTTAAACTCAGCCGCAAAATCTTAATAACTAGCCTTTTATTATAACTAAAGGCTAGTTGCAATTCAGGAGCACCCTGTAATGACGTACTACGTAAAACAAGCAGACTGTTTATTTGAATATAAAAAGCAAACAAGTGGTTGCTTCAAACCTAATCTTTGGGTATTTAAAAAAACTAAGGGTTGGGTTAAAACAGATATTTGCTTACTGGATGAAATTAAAAACCCCCGTTTGTTTTATATCGGAGAAGAACCTCCAGTAGATATTGAGCCATCTATTTTCTATGCAGTTGAAAAAAACAAACAACTTAAAAAGAAGTTTCAAGAGGCAATATATCTTACTTTTTACATTGTTGCTCAAGATCCTTTGACAAATTTTTGTTATGTTTCAGAAGTTAATACTGTACGAGAGTGTTTTCAAGCTTATCAAAAAGATACTCTCAAATTTGAACATAAAGCAGATGCTTTACACATGTGTTCTTTTCTCAACAACCTTATCAAAAAGGATCGGCCGATGACTGATTCAACCATTACTCCCAAGAAGTTAAAAACAGCCGACAGTCTTTTTCCTAATTCAACCAAGAGCAGAGTGTATTAATTTTACACTCTGCTCACAACCTGAGAATTTTATATGACTAAAAAAGTCTTAATCATTGGTACAGAACAAAGCAAATGTCACGAAGATATTGAACTAAGTAATTGTTTAGCTAAAAAATATCTTAAAGATTTTCTTGGTTATGAAATTATTCAAAAAACGTCTCCAGAACGTCTTTCTGTAAAACACGGAAAACTGGTTGGAATTGCTAATACTTTAAAATTAATGGCAGATGCTGATCTAGTTTATGTAACTAGATATTGGCAAGATTCTACTGCGTGCTCTCTTGAAGTACAAGCTGCAAAATCTTTTCGTATTGAAATTATTTATGAAGAAAATGTCGTACCAGACTCTGAGTTTAAAGAAAGTAAGACTAAGAAATTAAAACAAATTCCTACTTTTAATTTAGGTAATAACTACGGAGTTTCTTCTCTTGAAGAACGCATGCGCCAACAATACGAAAATTAAAATTAATGTTTCAAATAAAACCACTTTTTCTTTTGGTGGTTTTAAAATTACAATCACAATTAACCCTAAAGATTTAAACCAAAAGTAACTATTAGTACTCGTACTAATTTAAATAAATTACTTAAAAATAAAGAAAACAATGATGAATAAATATTATATACGTACTGATTGTACTAAAGAAATGAATAAAGCCTGTATTGATTATTTAATCACGCTTTCTAATAAGACTTTACCAATAACATTATCTGCGTCTTTGTACACTAAAAATAGTGGCTATCTATATTTAGAAAATAATGAAATAACTGATTTTAAACAATTAAATAAAAAGTCAGAATTTACAGAAGTCTTCTTGTCACCAAAAAAACACACTCATTATGATCTTATTGTAAAATGGGCTGAAGATCCGAGTCAAAAAGTTTGGTTTTCTTGGAAAGAAATGCCTGGTTGGCACTTAATTTTACCGCCAAAAAACCCTTTATGGCTTTCAGAAAATAGTTATCATATTGGAGACACACCTCCTTTTAGTAATGCGCCGCTTACTCAAGAACAAGCAGAGCATCTTCCACAAGTGTACTTAATTCATTTAGGACATCCAGATTTGTATCAAGCTAGTACTCCAAGATTAGTGTCTGCTGAGTACTATTCTCAAAACCTTGTGTACGATAATAAAGAAGCTACTATAGCGGCAGCAAATAAAATGTTGGATTTTCTTAAAACTCAATGATTTTTAAATATGAATTTATATCTACTGACAAGTGATACTTATGGTTACTCTGTTTTTGAATCTTGTGTTGTTGCCGCTATAAATGAAGAAGCTGCAAAACTAATCCATCCTTATACTGGATTGGACACACCAACAAGTATTTTTGATATTAAATCTTGGGATTTTAAAACTGTAAAAGCAAAATTTATTGGTACTACAGATATATACGATCATGGCTCTGTTGTGCTTGCTTCTTTTAACGTAGGTTGATTCCTTATGAACGCTCAAGAAGTCATTGTTTGTGCTGCTCAAAAGTTTCTTTATAAAAAATAAAGAAATTGTTGTACCTAGTGTGAGACATTATGATGCTGGTTTTTGGCAAATGATGGATGTATTAGGTATTGAACAAGATTGTGATTTTAGTGTTGAAACTCAAGGGTTTCTTACTAATACTGGACGGTTTGTTGATAGAGTTGAAGGAAAATCTATTGCACTAGCAGCAAACCAATTAATTTGTGATTTTGAAAAGAATCACTTGTTTAGTGAAAGCATTTATTGATTGAGGTTTATCATGAGTATTTGGTGTAATGGTCAGGGTTTATTATCAATTTTAACAAACGATCACGTTAGTTTAGAAAAAGTTTTTAATGAAACTTTTAAAGGCTCTGATCGTAAACTTAAAATTGAGCAACAACAATCTACTGACAGTATATACAGAGTTTACAAAATCACTTTTTCACTTGATTTAGAATACTCTGATTTTGTACCTAAATGGGAAATTTTTGTTAAAAAATGTAAACCAACGTCTTGTGATATTGATCTAACTCTAAGACAGGTCATTTAGCAAATATTGTTATTTCACTTTTAATTTGAGGATTATGCAATGATTTATTGGATGCTTACAGGTTATATGTCTATTATTGTTACGCAAGCAGGAGCTGAAATTGTACCTATTTTTCAAAAATACCCTACTCAAAGTTCTTGTCAAACTGCAATAAAAATTTTTAAATAAGGTTATTTAAAATGGCAGCAATTATTTTTATATTAGTCTTAATTATTCTTTTTCTTGTTTTAGTTCTTAATAACATACTTATTGAAAAAGAAAAAGAATTAAACGGCTATAAATCCAAATACTTTACTAATCTTCCGCCACCAGTCATTCAAAATATAGGACCCATTCCCACGAGAGGGATAAACATAGTTTTAGCAAGATACCCTCAATTAGATGAAAAATTATTTGACCCTGCTATAAAAAAACTTAAAGATTATTGCACAATATATTTAGCATATGATTGCTCTATTGAAAAAGCATGCTTACCTCCTGAAATTAAAATGTCTTATCCCTGGAATTTAACAGAAATAGTAAATGGTAAAAAATATTCAAAACAATATTTGTATAGTTGGACACTTACCGACGTATTTCCAAAAACACCGATAGTTATTGAAAGTGACAAAGACTTTCAAGATCTTATGATATATTACCAACTATTAAACACCTTCGACGGATTCAATGAACATTGAAATATTCTTTAAAAATTCTGATAACATTAATCCAGAACTTATTGACACTTTTATAAACTATTTTAAGCCAGTTTATAACAACCAATTAAGACTTCATACTTCTAAATTTTATTCTAGTATTAGAATGATTACGAGCTACTCTAATCATAGAAAAATAAAACAAATTACACTTACTTTACAAGATTTAAAACATGCTTAATAATATTCCTTTACCAGACAAAGCTACATATATTTATATTTTCACAGATTTAACCTCTAAATCTGCAATAGAGAATTTTATTGAAAAAAATTTTAAAACAGATACTCAGTATGAGTTTGACCAATATGTGTATTATTGGTCTTTAAAACAATCCTCTGTTCTTTTAATAGCTAAAGCATGTCTCTTAGATTTAAAGTATTTTTCTAAATATCCTGATTATTATGAAGAGAGTGCTGTAAAACAAAACACAGTAATTACACTTACTTCTCAGTATTTTTTAAATCATATTCTCTTATTTAACGCTTACCCTGAAAACCCAATTCCTGAGTTTATTTTAGATGCCTAAAAAATTTAACTACAAATATATAATTAATAAAACTACTACTACTAAACAAAAAACAGAAGCACTTGAAAACATAAGACAGAATATGCCTGATGTTAGTTTTTGTTTTAGATATGTTTTAGTAGAAGAAAATAAAACAATACTCTGTGCTACTAATAGAAATTGGAGTTCTATGTTTGATACTACTGGTTGTATTACTAAAAACATTTTTTATCTTAACGATATAAATGAATTAAAAACTTACTATGACTTAACAGGCTCTTTGTTAGATTATAGTACTACAGATTAAGGCAAAAACAAACAAATAATTGTTTAAAAAAGAACTAGCACTTGGCATATAAAAGTCGGTGCACTCCTAACTTCTCTTTATCTTCAAGACTTTACAACTATGACAAATACTAAAATTCCTGAGTTTACTCTTAATTTTACTGAAATGTACTATGCAATTAAATTAGCAATTGCATCAGGAAACGTGCCATTAGTTCTCTCTCAACCAGGTATTGGTAAATCAGCTTTAGCAAAAAAATACGCAAAAGATCATAATTTGTATTTGATTGATTTCCGTGCTGCTGGTGCTGATATTACAGATTTTACCGGTTTGCCCGCATTTGATCATCAGCTTAAAATTGCAATGTTTATGACTTTTGATACTTTCCCGACAAAAAATACTCCATTGCCAAAACATGTCGACGGAACTCCGTATTCTGGCTGGCTATTATTTTTCGATGAAGTAACAAACTCTCCAATGCCAATTCAACACGCTCTTTACAAAATTTTCTATGATCGTATGGTAGGCCATGCTTATCTTCATGATCAAGTACAATTAATGGGAGCAGGTAATCGCGCAGAAGATCTGTCTGGTGTAGAAACATTAAGTACTGCATTACTTAGTCGAGTAACCAAACTGACGATGAAATCAGATGTTACCGTCTGGAGTGAATGGGCAGTCCAGAATGTTACTCAAAGTGTTTATGCTTATATTCAGTATTCCCCGACTTCATTGAACAATTTTAATGCAGAAAAAGTATCTGAAACTAACTCTGCATTTGCTTGCGAACGTTCTTGGGAAAAAGTGTCAAATACACTTAAAGCTCAAGAAAAGCTTAATGTACCAGAAAAAGCTTTAACTGCTAATGTTTTAGGTACAATTGGAAAAGAAGAAGGGTCAACTTTCATGAGTTTCTTAAGTATTTATAAAGAACTTCCTTCTTTAGATTTAATCTATAGTGTGCCTGATACTGCTCCTTTGCCAGATAAAGGACGTAAAGATATGTTCTTAGCTTTAACTATTAAACTTGCTCTGCAAGTAACTCAAGAAAATGTAGATAATACTATGCAGTATATTCTTCGTTTTCCTGAAGAATTTCAAGTTAAGTTTGTAAAAACAGCTACTCAAGTCGGCACACAAGAGGAACAAAAAACCCGGCGTGATATTATTAAATTTACAGAAGGATTTAAACATATTACTAAAGTAGTGAGTTCTTTGAGTGACAAGTATTAATCAACAAGCAGATGAAATTTATTCCAAAACTGTTACTAAAATGGTTTTGGATACAAAATATACCTTCTTTATTAACTTATTGTTTGATTTGCCTGTTATCTGGGATGATAGTCAACCGACAGCTTACGTAAATCAAACAATAATGGGGATCAATCCTCAATTTTTTATTGATCTCCCAAAAGAAGAACGAATTGCTGTCCTTGTACATGAAATACTTCATGTTGCTTATGATCATGTAGAACGTTTATTACAGTATCAAGAAACTTCTAATTTTGATACAGAACGATGGCAAGCAGCCTGTGACTATCGTGTAAATTGGGATTGCCATGAAGCAGGCCTAACTGTACCATCTTGGGTGGCTTATTTTGATGCAAAATATTCTAAAGGTTCTGTAGAACAAATCTACAAGCAATTAGAAGGACGTCTGTTTAAAAAAGACAACAAAGTAAAAGATTTAGATCCAAAATTTCTTGACACTGCAGGAAACACATCAGATAAAAGTAGTTCTCCTAACAATATTACTCGCTTATTTAAAGCAGCAATGTTAACTGAAATGCAAAAAGCTGAACATACTATTCCAACAGAAGTAAAAAATCTCTTAACACGTTTAAGAGACCCTGTTATTGATTGGCAATCGAAGCTAAAGAAAACAATTGCAAGAAAAGTAAAACAAGCAGAAATTAATTGGAAATCTCCTTCTCGCCGTCTTCTTTCTCAAGGGTATTATTTACCTTCTATTAAAGGATACACGACAGATCCAATTCATTTTGCTATTGATGTATCAGGTTCAGTAAGTGAAACAGCTTTTAAAAATTCTTGTGCTGAAGTTTATGGTGTTTTAAAAACATTTAAACCAAGCTCTATCTTATTGTCTCAATTTGATACCCAAGTTACTAAAACTGAAAAGATTACAAAAGCAGAGCAAATCCGCCAAGTTGTATTTAAAGGTGGTGGAGGTACTGATTTAGTTCATTTATTTGAATGCTTTGAAGCAAACAAAGAATCAACGATGCTTGTTGTATTAACAGACGGTTATTTCTGTAATAATTTTGATAAACCAAAACGTCCCGTAGTATGGGCTGTATATAACAATTCACAATGGGAGCCTCCGTTTGGAGAGGTGATCCATTTCCAATTAGAGCAGTAATTATGACTTTATATTATTATAATGATTCAAAGAAAAATAGTAAAATTCCAAGCAATCTGATTAAAACTGTAAAAGGTTCTGGAGAATAACATGGGATATTATACAAGATATACTTTGGAAACAGAACCAGCAGATGCTGTTACTCAACTTAAAGCTCAAGTAGTTCTTCAAGAAGTAACCAATGAAAATTATTTCATTGGCGAACAATTTGAAGATAAATGGTATGATCATAAAGAACACATGCTTGAAATTTCAAAAAAGTGCCCGAATGTTAAATTTACTTTAACAGGTTACGGTGAAGATTGTGCTCCTGATATTGATGTTTTTCAATTAACTTATTTTAATGGTAAGTTAGTGAAATATCTTCGTGGAGAAATTGTAATGGTGCCTATTGATGTGGGATGAACCAACTCGTTATTTCTTTGTTAATGAAGATTTTCAAACTATTCGTCAACGTGTATTGAGTACAATTTAATACACATTTATTTTGTGTTAGTTTCAAATAGAGGCTAACACAAACCAATTTTTGTTTTACAATACAAAGGAGTATTAGTATGAAACCACAAGCTGTAGTGCTTTATCTCCAAAATCAATTTGGCAATGTCCTTACTATTACTCGTAAAGATGACCATAATTCTTTTGGTTTAGTAGGTGGCAAAGTTGACTCAACTGACAATACTCCTCGTGATGCTTTGAATCGGGAAGTATTTGAAGAAACCCTGAACCGTACCTTCATTATTTTGATGACGGTACTTCCAAGCATTTTATTGCTATTTAAAGAGATTCGTCATGACCGTAACTTCTTCAGCTGTTGTTTTAAAACAACAGAAACCTTCTCAACATCAAACCCAATCGTCTGGCAAACAATCTGATACTCGTGCTATGGAGTACTTGCAAGGGTTTCCACTAACTAATCCTGAAAAACTTGTCTCCGATTTTAATCAGAAAATCATTAATTGGATTGATTTAAAATTCATTAATGAAGTTACTGAACTTCTTAAAAATACCCCTGGAATGGATAAGTATATTGGGTTTAGTGATCAACCAAATTATCGTGGTATTTACGGTTTAGTGTTAAAAAACCAAGAAGCTTTTCTTCCAGATTACACTGTAGCAATGAAGTATCAAATGCTACACAACCGTGCCAAACAAAAAGGTATTCCTTTTGATCTTGAATTAAAAGATATTAAACGCCTTTATCGCACAAAGAAATGTTTTTATACTGGTGTTTATCTAACCGATAACGACCCAGCATTGTCAACTCATCGCACTTTTGATCGTGTTGCTAATACTAAGGGTTACACTAAAGATAACGTCGTTGTCTGTAGTCACCACGCAAATCAAATCAAGTCTCACTTGTTTGAAAACCCAAAATCCCTCGTCCCAATTTCTATTAAAGATTTGCTTCGTTTAGCTACAAAGCTCCAAGCTAGTCTTTAAAATTTTTAATCAAAGGAGTTCTCTCATGAACAAAGGCAAACGTTTTGTTACTCGTAAAAAAGACAACTCCTTTGATTTTTTAATTAGACAGAAATCTGACCTTTTAAATCAAAACTCAGACCTTTTAAATTACATTCAGTTTTTTAAAAAGTTCCCTGAGTATTTAAAAAATCTGATTGTTTTAAAAGATTCCCGTAATGGTTACAAACCCTGTGGGTACATTTTTCAAGATGCTCTTACAGGTATAGTCCATTATAATACCTTAAATGCACTCTCTTCAAAGATTGATGCACAAAAAGAGTTGTTAAAACTTTATGAACGTTTTTCAGACAAAAGCGTTTCCACCTAAATACCGAAGAGCTTTTCAAATTTGTTATGATATGGCTCTTCAAAATCCAGATCAATATAAATTTTGCTCTGTTGCTTTAAACAAGAAAGGACATATTATTTCAATGTCCTTTCAGCAAGCTACAAAATCACATCCTTTGCAATATAAGTATGCAAAGAAAGCAGGCCTGATTGAAAAAATCTACTTGCATTCCGAGATTTGTACTTTGCTAAAAGCAAATAACCCTTATATTCTTATTGTTTTACGAGTTGACTCAAAAGGAAACCTAGTCAATTCTAAACCATGCCCCATTTGTTATCTTGCAATCAAAAATACACCTTCCTTAAAAAGTGTTTATTTTGGGCAAGATAATCAAATTCATTCTTTGGATTTCAATCCATGAAAAAAGCTTTTATTGTTTTCAGCATTTTCTTAGCAGTTGTTTTGATGCTTACGATCTCAAAACAACCTACCTACCGCGTCGGTACTCCAATTACAATTACTCTTGAAAAAGATGTTAAAGTGGTTGGTTTTGTCACGTATTACAATTGTTTATATAATAATTGTGAGTACTCAATCGGTTACGCAACAACTACTGGTTTTCACACCATTCACGAATATCCTGAAGCTCTTTTAACAAAGGTGAGCACTCATGTACCAGCCAAAGCCAATCCTTAGTACTCTTACTCTTGATAGTGCTGCTGTAGACATTATTCTATTTGCAGAGAATTGTTTTAAAGGTGTTATGACAAAAGATGGATATCCTTATATCCAGCATTGTTACACCGTTGCAAACTTTGCTGTAACTCTTGCAGAACAATTTAAACTTCAAGATAAAGTGAATTTGCATCACTTGTGGATTGCAGCTCTTTGTCATGATATTGTAGAAGATTGCCCTGCAAGTGCAGCTTTAGAGTTAGAGCAATTTCTTGTTGATTACTCCGGAGGTACAGACTTATTTGATGTTATCTGTAACTATTTAACACACTACAGTCCAGAACAGAGTCGTGAGGAGTATATTCAGAAAATTATTGATTGCAATTTGATCATGGCTTTTTTGATTAAAATGGCTGATTTGATTCATAACTCATTAATCAGTCGTAGTAAATCAAAAGACAGTTCAAAAGAAATTAAACGTATTCAAAAATATTTTAATGAATACTCTTTAATCTTCACAGCTTTTGAAACAAAATTCCTTTTGCCTCAAGGTAACATCGTATGAAATGGACTAAAGAACAATCAGCCCAAGTTTGCCAACAAGTAAATCAGTTTGTTCAAAAAAACAAACTGGCAACTCTTTGTGCTAACGAACTTGTTTATCTGTTTAATAAAGCATCAAAGCAACTTCAAATGCCTCCTCGTGGGAAGATGAGTGCTTTTCAAATTAACACTCTTTTTGAACGTGTTAATGTGTCCAGTCCTTACAAAAAACATCAAAAAAGCTCTCGGCAAATTCTTTGGCAAGCATCTGAAGATCGGCTAATTATTAGCTAATTTTTTGGTACATTTTGCTATTTACCCCCTCCTCTTTTATTTGTTATAATTAGCATCAACAGAGGAGGGCTCTTAAAATGAATATTAAATGTATTGATACAGAAATTCTTGTTAAAACAAGAACTGTAAAAACAACTGTATTATTTAAAGACGGCTCTGTACATAAAACATATTATAAAATTCCATTCATGATTTGGTTAGTATCCGATAAAGATACTTTAATATCAATTTATCATTTATTTGATTGCATTGAGTGGGGACACACAGAGGTAAATTTATGAATGCTCCAAAAATAGAAAATATTAATGAATATTGGTTTAATAATAATCCAGCTTTAACACACTTTTTACACGCATTAAGTACTTTGTTTGAGGAAGGTGAAGGTTTCTTTATGAAGTCAGTTACTCACTATTTACAAAGTAACCCTGAGTATCGAGACCAAATTATAAAGTTTTGTAAGGAAGAACGCGCTCATTCTCAAATGCATCGTCAAATGAATGCTTCTTTTAAAAACAAAGCTCTTTTACAAAAACTTGAAAAAAGAACAGGCACGATTATTCGTATTGGGACTAGATTTCTAAGTAACAAACAAAAACTTGCTACTACTGCTGCTTTAGAGCATATAACATGTTCTTTAGCTCTGGAACTTTTAAAAAGAAAAGACCTGCAAGCTTTAATGACTTCTGATATAAAAGATGCATGGCTTTATCATGCAATAGATGAAAGTTCTGAATCTCATAGAACTCTTGCTTATAATTTATATCAAACAGTGTCTGGAAATACATTTCAAAGACATGCTTTGATGTTAATTGGTACAGGAATTCTTTCAGTAGTTGTATTAGCATACTGGTCAGAAATAATGGCAGATGATACTTTCAAAGGATTCCCTGAAGCTATTTACCTGCTATTTATTAAAAATGGCGGCTTCATTACTAATATTCTCCCAAAATATTTAGAATGGTTTAGTCCTAACTATCAACCTTAACACTTTTATTGCCCCTTGTGATTAATTTCGCAAGGGGTTTTTCATTTTTATATATTCAGGAATAAAAACTCATGACGGTTCAACAAACTAAACAGTATCCTGCAAAACCCAAAAATTTGCAGAAAAAAGCCAATCAAGCATTGACTGAAATTAACAATGACTTAATGAAATCATTCATTGAAGTAACAAAAGATAAGCCTATTAATGATTCAACTACTGCAACCATGAAAAACTTATCTGTATTTCATGTTGGACGGGAAGTAAATACTTCAAAATATCTTTACAAAGTACAAACTCCAGGTAAAGGTATGACTATTCTTCTTATCGAAGACACTGATGGTGAATACCATGCAGCCTTTACTATGTGTCTGGACAGTGAGCCTCGGTTTGATCGTCGAATTGGCTTAAATAAAGTATTGCAAAGTGCTATTAAAGGTGATATTTATAGCCTTAAAGGAATGATGGGCGACTTTACAATTAAACCTCAAGGTACAATGTCTGTTCAAACTGCAGTTATTAAACAATTTCTACATTTCTTAGAGAAAGGTTTTACTAAAACTGATGAACGTGAAGCTAAAAAACAATACAAAGAGTCTCTTAACAAAGCTGAAAAAACTTTGTACGATGTTCTTACAAATGTATTTATTGAAGATGGTAGGGTTGAAATTGATACACAATACATTCAATTCCGTGCAGTCTTTGATGAATCATTTAAAACACCTCATTGGTACACAACTTCGTATTTAGCTTCCATGACAGATTATGAAAAGCGTAACCTAACTGTTCTTAAGAATGGTGGTGCAACTGCTTTTTATATTGCTTGCACTCATAAAGAAACTGGTGCTAAAAAAGTTTATTGTTCTTTGACTGCTTGCTCAGCAAAAACTCCTTTCTGCAAACAAATCGGACGTATTGAAGCTTTGCGTAAAATGGCTAAAGCAGCAATTTATGAAATTGAGATTGCAAGCGAAGAAGACCCGTATCTGCGTGTTATTGAAACAATTGGTACGTTGAATAACTTGGATAATTCTTTTATTCAAACTAACTAACATTTTAAAAGGTAATTCTTTTATGGCACTTATGAAAATTAGCAGTGAAAACCCAAATTTGTCTTTTGCTGTTATGAAAAACCCTGAAACACAAGTAACTAAAGGGGTTCCTTTTAAAAAATCAACTGCAACTTTACAAGGACAGGCGTGGTTTCCAGATCCTAAAAATCCAACTACGTTTGTTTTGTATGGTAAAAAGATTGTTAAAAAAGGTTCCGAAGACTTTGAATATCTTGATTTTGAAGGGCAGAGTAATCCAGAATTTTATCTGCTACTGATCCAAGAGTTTCTTCGTAATGCTTTTAAAGCTCAAGATACAAATTATGACACTATGCCTGTTACAATTGAATTTAATGTTGCAGGTAAGTACAATCTAAATGGTATTTTTGGTGAAACAAAGCTACTAGGGAATCACAAAAACAGTTTCTCAGTTAGTATCACAGCCGACTCATTGCATAAAGCTTTGAATGAAGCAGCTTTGTACTGTTATATCCAATACGCATTTTCGTCAGATTTTTATTTTGTCGATGACCAGTATAAAAAGTATCTTACTTTGCTGGTAGCATACACTAAAAATTATACGCTGATTAATCGTTTCCTTAGTGTAATCAATAGTCCTTCTAAATACGAATCTTTTGTTAAAGAAGTAGACGACCACCTTGATTACAATTTTAACTTTGGAAATAACGGGGATCAACGTTCAAAAGCGATTACTGAGGTAGTTAAACAAATTCCTTTTGTTAATGAGTTTGATTTGATTGATGTAGGTGCAGGAGAAGGGCATTATTGTAAAACACTCTCTGGGGTATTTAACAATATTATTGCTTACGAAGTAGATTCAGAAGTTTTTGTAGATTTACAATGGACTATTACTAAGAAGCAATTGACAAATGTTACTGCAGTAAATGTAGATGCATTGTCATTGGATCCAACTTTTGCATTTGCTAACGAAGAATCTGTTTTGTTATGTACAGAAGTTCTAGAACACATTGATTATAAAGATGCTGTTTATTTAGTTAAAAACTTTACTAAAGAAGCTGCAATTCCTCACATCATTTTAACTGTACCTAATAAAGAATTTAACGTTCATTACGGTATGGCAGATGATGAAGTACGTATTCCAGATCATGTGTGGGAACCTACTCGTAAAGTATTTGAATTGTTTTTGAAAGAATCAGTAAATTCAGCATACGAGTATGAAATCTTTAATATTGGGAACAGTGTTAAGAATTCAAACGTATCTTCTACAATGCTTGCTTATCTCAAACTTAAACCGAGTGTTTCAAATGAAATTTGAATTTAAACCAAATTCTGTAATCATTCTTGCTGGTGCTTCTCATTCAGGCAAATCTACATTTGCTAAGGCTTTGAAAGAAAAACTATTAGATCAAGGAAAAACAGTAAAAATTGTTTCTTCTGATTCTCTCCGACGAGAACTGCTTGGTTTGCCTGAATCAGCAGATGCTCGTACAATTAAGGCTTTAGGTGTTTCTGCCCAAGCTTTTAATTTACTTTACGCACAAATTGAAGCACACACAACCTATCCAGTTAATACAGATTATGTTATTGTGGATACCACTGGACTTTCACAGGCTTTTCGAGATAAAGTAAACAGTATTGCTAAACAAAACAATTACGCTAATTACTTAGTTGTTTTTGAATACAATGAACGCACTCTGTTGGAACGTAATAAACTTCCAATTATGATTCCTGTTATTAAAAAACAAGTTTCAGATGTTAAGCGAAAGCTTCAGCCTAATTTGAACTCTAAAGAGTATCTTAAAATTTATCGCATTCGAAAAGAATTTGATGATTTTTCTGTAGAAACTCTTTCAAGCTCTTTTTCAGTAATTAAGTATTTAAGACAAGAAAACAACCATCTTGTATTAATTGGCGATGTACACGAATGTGTAACTACACTTAAAACTATGGTTACTGAGATTACAGCTAAGTATGAAAAACCTCTTATTTACTTACTAGGTGACTGGTTAGATAAAGGTAATAATACAAAAGAAATGATTGAATATCTTTTAGATAACCCTCAAATTGATTTAATTAAAGGTAATCATGAAAATTATGTATATCGTAAGCTAAAAGATCCTTCTTTTGTTTATACTTTGAATGAAGAAACTCAACATTTTTCTTCATTGCCTGTACTACTTGCAGATGAAGAATTACGTGAAAAATTCTTTTATTTGTACGAAAACAGTTGCGAGTACTTGCAAGTGGACACTAACTACCTACAAGTAATTGCAACTCACAGTCCTTGTGAAGAAAAGTATTTAGGAAAAACAGACCCTAAATCTTTAAAACATATTCACAAACAATCTTTTAACTATGATGTTCCGCCTGTTGAACAAGTAGACTACTTGTTTAAAGAAGCTGCAATTAATACTCCTTATCATGTATTTGGACACATGAGTGTAGCAAAGGAATCTCATACTTATAAAAATAAAATCAGTATTGATCAAGGTTGTGTAGAAGGGCATACGCTTACGGCGTGTGTATTTGATTTGTCTTTAGATGTAGAACAAAAACCTCAGTTTGTTTATGTTACGTCTGAAAATAAACCAACAAAACCTCTTAAAAGCTTTGATAATGTTTTGAACAAAATCAAACAAGCTGATACCTCTAAGTTTGAAAAGCTAGATCCTCAAGTTATTAAGCATATCAACCGATTGCTAAAACAAGGAAATATCTTTATGTCTCCTACTATGTCACCTGCTCCTTCTTACTGGGATGAAACAGAGTATCGTCTAGAAGATGTAAAAGATGCTATTAGTTACTTTAAAGAAAAAGGAGTAACTGAAGTAATTGCTCAAACAAAGTATATGGGGTCTCGCTGCCAGTCGTATATTTTTCCTAAGTTAGAAGATTGTTATGCAATCTCACGTAACGGCTGGAAGATTAAAAAATCTGATTGGTTAGACGAAGAGCTAGAAAAACAATGGAACAAATATAAGGATATGATTGTTTCAGATTATCTAGTCTTAGATAATGAGTTAATGCCATGGTCAGCTCTTGGTAAAGGGCTTATTGAAGATTCATTTAACCCTTACTATAATTTTATTAATGAAGAACTGAAAGGACTTCAAGAATTTAATTATATTCAATTCAATACAGATCTGAATATTGATAACGAACTTGAGTTAATCTCTAAGTTCAAGACTCAATTAGATACGTATGGAGTTGAAACTAAACCTTATTTGCAGCCTTTTGGCGTCATTTATAACGGACAATCTCTGTTAAATGAGCCTCAAGATATTTTGTGTCAACAGTATTCTATTGAATTTACAAAATTTGATTTGAATAACGAAGAAGATTGCAATAATCTTGCTCTTTTTTACAAGTTGAATACAGCAAATGGCAAAACAGAGGGTATTGTTATTAAACCTAATGTATGGAATAAGAACATTATTCCATATATGAAAGTGCGTAACCCTGAATATCTTCGTTTAGTGTATGGTTATAACTACGATCAACAACTTAAGAAGTTTGTTACAACAAAACGAATCACTGGCAAGGCTCGTACTAGTTGTAAGGAACAAAACCTTAATTTACGTTTAATGGCTTGTGTAAATGATGAAGAACGTTTCAATATTTATGCAGAAATTCTTAATGAGTTTGAACGTGAAAAACACTTAGACCCTCGTTTGTAAAAGACATGGTAAAACAACTCTTTTCAGTATCCACAAAAATAGATGTGTTTCCTAAAGATAGGGAGCGCATCAAAAATAAAAAACGTAAGTTTGAAGATGAGTTAATCATTGGAAAAGTCTCCAATGATTTTCATAAACTTTATTCTTATTTTTTATTTAAAAACTATGGTGTGTACTTAGAACCTCCTCTTTTTGGATCCCACATTACAATTTGTGATGGACGGGAAAAACTTAATTTAGAGCGTGATTCTGAGTATTTAAAACAAATACAAAACAAACAATTTAAAGTTGAATGTGATCCAAATATATACTTACATTGGCAATTTTATGCCATTCGGGTGTATTCTCCTGAGTTAGATTTAATCAGGAAAACTTTAGGTCTTTCTGCTAACTATCCTTTTCACATAACAATTGGAAAGGTAGCTGAAAAATCTAAACAATCTTCTCTCTTATTAAGAGATATTTGCTAATTTTTATAGGTAATTAACCAATGTGTATTTTTATTTTTAATCAAGGTGGTGCAGTATAATGCAATTGCTTGTTGTTGATGAACATTCTTTTGATGTTGAGGAAGATTCTCTAATTGACAATAATCAACCTCTGATGTTGGATTTTAGTGAGCATCAGAAAGATTCACGTACTAGTAAACGATCTAAAAAGTTTGCTAAAAAACACTCTAAACACTCTCGTTGGGATGATGACGATTATGATTAAGCAATTTACTCTAGAATCTTTTCAAAAACATTTGAAAGATAAGAGCAAACAAAAAATCTCTATTGTTTTATTTTTACCTACAACTCTTCTTAGCAAATTAGAAGAACAATATGTCAACTTATTTACTAAGTTGTCAGATAGCTTTAAAGACTATAAATTTTATACTCTTTCTTTAGATATTTTGCCTGAAGATGAACAGTATAAATACGCAGTCTCTAATGTACCTACAATTCATATCTTTGATTCAAAAGATAAAGTAATTGCTTATGCTGGATTTACAATTCCTTCTTTAGACTTATTTAATAAGTTTTTAGATAAGAATTGTCCTTTGGCATAACAGTGTTTTAGTTTTGGAAGCTTCTGGCAAAAACTTCCCGCTAAAATGATTGGTGCGCAAGCCAATGTTGGATTACATAACCAACACATAAACTTTAAGGTAAAAACATGCAACATTTATTTGCTTTTATATTTCTCTCGTTATTTACAGTTACCCAAACTAATGCAGCAACAGCTAGTTGGTACGGACAAAATTTTCATGGTAAAAAAACTGCAAATGGAGAAATATATAATCAAAACAAACTAACTGCTGCTCACAATTCTTATCCTTTCGGTACTTATGTCTGCTTAACAAACACAGACAATGGTAAAACTGTTAGGGTAAAAATTAATGACAGAGGCGGCTTCAATAAGTATGGAAGATCTTTTGACCTTTCAAAAGAAGCAGCTAGACAGTTAGATTTTGTACATAAAGGGACTTGTAAAGTAACTTATAGAGTTTGTAATTAATCTCTAGTATTTTGAAGGTAATATAAATTAAACCTTATGCAGAATGGTTGTACTCTGTAAGCGTAATAGCTAGACAAACAACCTTTTTATTCTTACATTGTCAGGTAACCCTGTCAACAACCCCGCCCTAAAGGACGGGGTATCCTTGCGGGGGGTGGGATGAAAAAGTTATCAGTTATTTCTATTTCAATTTTTACTTTTCTATTAGTTGGTTGTGATAATCCTCAAGAAGTTAAGCAAGATCGTTATTCTATTGCTTTAGAAAATTCAAAAGGCCTAGAAGATTGCAAAGATTTTAGATTAAATCATAATGGGGGGTGTTGGCAGCATTACAGTAATTCGTTGCCCTAATTCTAGTACAACTACTGAGTATTTGGTAGGTAAACATACAGAAACTACTGTAGTTATTGATGGTGTAGAATATGTTAAAAAGCAAAGTTCGAGTGGTAATTAAAGTAGAAACAAAACATAATCAAATATATGTAAAACATATTTATCCTTTTACACCTTATATTTATGATAAAAACTATG
>JACCDG011696698.1_pt1 | contig 20605 bp, 14 predicted proteins | sample 7442471 | NCBI WGS metagenome assembly JACCDG01 (sample SAMN15323444, study PRJNA562643) | freshwater metagenome | isolation source: river surface water | place: USA:Blue River Watershed | collected 2017-08-17 | reverse complement strand
GGGCAGTAGCGAAGCGTCGACATCAGCGCTGTATTCAAATCGCGCGCCAGATAAATCTCGGCTTCTGCCTCCGTAATCGGCGGATGCTTAGGATCGCAGAGGTGACCATATCCAATAGTCCAGTAACCTGCTGGACAAATATAGGGAAGTGCTCGAGACGGATAGGCCTTAGGGACACAATGAAATCCCTCAAATCGCTTGGCCAAATTGACGGCGGCCTGAGGAACTTCGATCACGGCCGCACCCTATCGAAAACTCGACCAAGAAACCAAAAATTCAGTACACCGGACCAGAGGGCTTGATCGGCCTCGGTCCAAGCATGCACGAAGGCTGTTTCCCAGCCAATACCAGCGGTCACGGCCGCAGCGAACGCAGCTGTTTTGGCCGCGCAGTAAAGCGCCATGAACCAGTACGTGATAACTGGCCGAACACTGATCGACAGCGCGTCAGCCCACTTCACTCCGGAAGGTCGCCCTTGTGCAGCCACAGCCTCCTTCAATGTCAACGGCAATCGAAAATTGACACAGTTGCCTCCGGCATCGGCAATTGAATATTGATACACCGACGTGTCGTGTTATTCGTTTTAAGGTGTGCTCAGTTCGGTGCGACCTCCTTGCTGGGCGATGCGGTTTTACTAATCAACCCGGCTCGGCGCTTGTCGCGTAGCCGGTAGCTTTCCCCCTGAAGTGCAACGACCTGCGCATGATGCAGTAGTCGGTCGAGCATCGCTGCGGTCAGCGTCGCGTCACCGGCGAAGGTGCGGTCCCATTGCCCGAATGGCAGGTTACTGGTGACGATCAGGCTGCCACGCTCATAGCGCTTGGCGACGATCTGGAAGAACAGGTTGGCCTGCTCCTGGTTCATCGGCAGATACCCCATCTCATCAATGATCAGCAACCGATACGGATTGACGAAGCGCTTCAACGCGTCAGCCAGCTTGTCTTGCCGGTGGGCGCTGGAGAGGATCATCAGCAAGTCAGCGGCCGTAATGAAGCGCACCTTGATGCCGGCCTGCGTGGCCGCATAGCCCAGGGCGATGGCCAGATGCGTCTTGCCAGTGCCACTGGGCCCCAGCAGCACCACATTCTCGTGCCGTTCGATGAAGGCCAGACTGGCCAGCTCCTTGACTTGTGCCTTGGGCACGCCAGTGCTTGCCGCGAAGTCGAAGTCTTCGAGGGTCTTAATGGCCGGGAAGCTCGCCAGTCGAGACAGCGTGGTGCGCTGTCGTGCCAGCCTGGCGGCCTGCTCAGCTTTCAACATCGCTTCGAGGAAGTCCGTGAAGCTGCTGTCATTGGCGCTGGCCTGTTGGGCCAGATGGGGCAAGGCGTCGGCCATCGTCGAGAGCTTCAGTTGCCGGCATAACTCTGCAATGCGTTCGTGCGCGAGATTCATGCCGCGACTCCCAACAAGCGGTCATAGACGGATAACGGATGCTGCAAGGCTTGCGGCCAGTGGCCAAAGCGCTCGCGCAAGACGTGCTGCGATGGTTCTGCCGGTGGTGCGGGACGAACCAGCCCGGCATAAGGCGCCGGCAATGGTTGCAGCGCAGCCCGCTCCTGTACCAGTTGTACGCCAGGTTGCAGACCGGTGGTGCCGTGGATGCGCGTGTCGGCGACTTCGCGCAGCCAGCGCTGTACTTCAGCGTTGGCGGTCGTGACATCCAGTGTCAGGCCGACTTGCCGCAAGCGGGCCACCAGCGGTACATAAAAGCTGCGGCGCAGATAGCCGTTCATCCGTTCGACCTTGCCCTTGGTCTTGGCCCGGTACGGGCGGCACAACTGCGGCGCGAAGCCGTAGTGGCGGGCGAAGTCGAGAAAGCCGGGCTGGAAGCGATGCTGCTGCGGGCCATAGGCATCGCGCTCGACGACGACGGTCTTCATGTTGTCGTACAAGATCCGGCGCGGCACACCGCCGAACCAGTCGAAGCAGCGGGCATGGCAAGCCAGCAGTGTGCTCAACTGCATGTCAGCGACGAACTCGACATAGGCGGCCCGGCTGTAACCGAGCGTGGCGACAAACGCGTAGAGGGTAGCGCCCTTGCGGCGGCTGAATTCAACCCAGTCGACCTGCATCTGGTCGCCGGGCGCAGTCTCGAAACGTACCAGCGGGTCGGGCGCCGGCGCCGGCTTGAAGGTCGCGACGAACTGGCGCACGATGCACTCGCCGCCGTCAAAACCCTGCGCGCGCAGTTCGCGCCAGAGCACGGTGGCCGGAATCCAATCCGGGGCTGCAGCGGCGATGCGCTCACGCAGGTAGGGCTCGAAGGGGTCGAGCTTCGATGGCCGGGCTGTCCGGGTGCGATAGCCCGGCGCCTGCTCAGCTTGCAGGTACTTGCGTACGGTGTTGACGGAACAGCCCAGTTCGCAGGCAATGGCGCGCAGGCTCTTGCCTTGCTTGTGCAGGATCTTGATCTGCATGTAGTCCTCGTATGAAACCATCGCTGCCGAAAAAAGCAGCAATTATCCCTGTGGCGAGGTGTATCAATTTTTACTTGCCGGGGTGTGTCAATTTACAAGTGCCGGTGACAATCATGACAAGGTCGGACATCAGCGAAGCGGAAGCCATCCAAACACTGCAAGCGATAGATCAAGTCTGGGATCACCTGTTCCCAGCAGAGCAGGCGCGCATCGCTCACACGCTGATCGATCGAATAGTAGTTCGCAAGGACGGAATCAGTATTGAGTGGAAAACCAAGGGCATGTCAAAACTGCTACGCGATTCGATGACACAACCCGTTTTTAAGGTGGCCGCGTGACCTCAAGAACTTCAGAATCTAAAACTACGAATATCCCAATGACCTTTCGATCCCGGGGTGGCAAGACGGTCATCGTCCTGCCTGACGGCTCTCGCGGTGTAGTTCGGCGAGAAGCAACAATCGACAACACCATGGTGAAAGTGATCGCGCGGGCATTTCGATGGCAGCGTCTGCTATGTAACGGCACTTACGCTTCCATCGAAGATTTGGCTATAGCGGAGAAAATCAACCCGTCCTATATCAGTCGAGTTCTCAGATTAGCCTTCCTGTCGCCCAAAGTCGTGCAGGCGATATTGGATGGAAAACAGCCTGCATGGCTAACAATGAAGGATCTATTACGACCGCATCCTAATAACTGGCCTGAGCAAGATAGAGTCTTACTCTGCAATTCGATCAAACCTGCAACTGGTACGAACTAATCGCCGATATGAAACCAGGCGCTTTCAGGCAAAGCACATAAAAATTTCGCGACACGATCCAATACATCATGTTTGTGTGCCCACTCGATATGTTCCTGCAAGCGAGCCAACTTAGCCAGAGGCGCTGCGGCCCACCACGCTGCCAAAATTAATGGGGGCGCCGGTACCCATCCAGAACCAGATCTTTGTTTTTCTGGCAGCATTTCCCAAAGTTGATTCCAGTAGTCTGGTAATGGACAGATGCGGTCCTCAGCCTGGCAATATTCAATCAGTCGCTCGGATGTTTCCTTGCTCATTATTTGCCCTGAACTTTCAGCAGAGTGAACGTCATGGTGGCCTTAGATAAATCGCCTAAATCGATCTTGATTTCCTGCCAAAAAATTTGACCACTCCAAAATTTCTCTAGCTCCAAGTTTTTTAGCAATGCGCTCATTTTGGAGTTTGAGATACAGCTCAAATTTAAGTGGATTCAGTTTAAATCCATCAAGTTTTCTGGAAATTTTACCGGGCAATCCATCAGTGTCTCGCCACATCCGCGGTGACAATGTGTGCGAATCTGGGCTAGAAAGAAATGCTTCACTCGTCGGATTCACACCGACAAGTAGCAGTAAAAGAAGAGCCGGAACGTGCCAATCTGAAAAACCCGGATAGCACCCCGCCCCTCCCATTAGATGAAAGTATTCGTCAATCTCAGCAAGCAAACGCTGCAAAAAGGCTTCGTCTTCACTATTTTTTCGCATCATCTTTCATCTAATCGTGTTCAAGGTTAAATCGCAACTTAATTTCAGGCAGCGCCTCATTCAGAAAATCCATCATATTTCACACTAGTTCCATAGCCACGATAGATTGGCGCAGCCTCTTTTTTGTCGTTCTCAAACGAATTTTCATCGCTCGCGAAAGAAACACACGCAAAATGTCCAATTGGGCTAAGCCGAGAGCAACTCTCAGCGATTGATTGCCAGTTTAATGGTCGAGACACTTTCAATTCAGGATATCGAGCTGCTCGGATAACGACCCATTCAGGTTTTTTGCTATCTCCAATGAACCAGATAGCCGGATCTAAATCCGGATTTCCTTGCCACGACATCAGCTGGTAACCGTCCTTTTCAAGGTGATGGCGTACAACTTGAACTGCGAAGTCGTGAAGCTCCCAGCGAGTTAATTCAATTTTTTTATCGGTGACAAGCTCAAAAGGGTCGACCGGCTCACCAGTTGCAGCATCAATCAGCCCCCACCCTGGCGCTGCTGGGACCCACGCTTCACCAAAGAATTTCTTCTTCATAGGCATTAGACATGCATGCCCCTCGCAGCCTGTTGCAATGGAAAGTAAACCCTGCCGGCTTCCTGGGCCATCTACTTTTCCCGCGACATCCTCGATACGTACAAAGAACAGTTGATTGCCCAATCGAAAAGATAGATGCTCAAGCACAGGGGGGTATGGATGCGCACGCAGCCAAGACTGAATGCCGCCGTCCACTTGGGCGTTCAGATGCATACCGGCCGCCTGCCAACATGCCAAAAAATCTGGCGTCATCTCTTGCATTTCGATGTTATGCATCTTTATTCCCAATCAGAGATACCTCAGCGGTGATTGCCTGTTTCTCAGTAATTTTCCGATAGGCTCGGACGCCATCCCACATGAAGAAAATGAACAGCGCCACTAGTATTCCGGCGTAAGAGAGACCAATCTCAATATGAGCCCGATCTATGTGGGACATTGTCAGACTAAAGGAGACCAATAGTGCCAGCGCATAGAGGCCTGCAAATACGACCAAAGCCACCACTCTGGCTGCAACATGGATGCTGAAAAGTTTTTTGAAAGACCATCTGCTACCAAGAATCGTGGTTGGGGCTATCAATACCGCCAGAACAAACAAAAATAACTGATTTTCAAAAATCGGAATGCCAATACTGTCGGCTTCAGGTGGATAGATACCTGACATTTGATTTCTGGTGAACACGTAATCAACCATCTTACGAATCCAAAAGATCGATGCAATATATATAGCGATTCGAATCAGCATTTTTTAATTCGTATGATTTTTTATGAATTGAATCAATGGCCGAGAAAAACCATTGAAATCTTCGTCCCAAGGGGCATCGGGATAGAAAAATGCACTGCACACGCTTCCCTGCGCAAACGAATCTGTGAAGTGAACAATCGCTGAAATTCGGGAAAGGCTTGTTCCAGCCAAGAGATCTTTACGGTAGATAGTTGAGAGATATTCACAGTGCGCTCCAGTATTGGTAGACGCATTTTTCCGATCGCTGTAATTGATCAACACATAGGTACGAACAATTTTTCCCTTCTTGCGAATAGCTCCTCTTGCAACTAGAAAGTCAGCATCGTTTTCAGGAACATCGGATGCTGGCGACGCCACGATCCATTCCACAGACTTCGTGAATCGGGATAAGTTATTCATCCGGATATAGACTCAATGTTTTTTTAAGCTCAATACGCAGCTTTTCCCTGATCTCAATGGGTGCCAGTACTTCCACCTCTTTTCCTTGCCGCAGTATGTCCAGAATCAACTCTCGGTCGTCGGAAAATGGCACTTCCAAGATGTAGCTCCCATCATCAAGCAGCGATGCTTTCTGGTCAGGATGCCAAATTTCTTTGGCTACCCAACGTGCTCGAAATGGGGTGAATTTCAGCACCGCTGTGTGCGCCTGCCTTCCGGCGAAAATTCCGTAGCTGCGATCAAACTCTTGCTTGAGAACCGCGTCATCAACCGATACCGCAGGCTTGTCCAAAACCTTAGCGTCCTCGATCGCATCCAGTGCAAACATTCGCAAGTCATCTCGCAGGTGACAAAATGCGTCTAGGTACCAGTTATCACGATAGTAGGTAAGACGCTGGGGTGATACTTCTCTCTCGGTTACTTCAGCCTCTTTCCGACCGAAGTGACGGATGAATACCCGTTTGCGACTTAACAATCCATGTGAAACAACCTGAAATAACCGGTCGACTGTGTGTCTGTGCCCGAGTGGTGCTAAGTGGATGCGGCGGCGTATCTCTTCAACTGGATAACTTCCCTGTGCCAAGAGATTTTCAAGGCGCTCTCGCAGAGGCTTGATCTGTGTTGATATCAATCCCTGCATCTCGAGGCTAGTCAGCAATTGAATCGCTGTAAGCAGCCCATGGATTTCCAGATCACTTAGCCACAAGCCCGGTAAAGCATGTGACTTTTGATCTGCTCTTGCTGCATTCTTTAAGACGTAGCCGCTTGCCTCAGTGTCCCACTCGATTGGCGCACCAAGTCTGTCACGTAAGTAACTTAAATCTCGGCGAAAAGTAGCCCTGGATACTTCTAACTTTTGAAGGAACTCACCCGCGCTGATAGGCCGGCCGCTTTCCAGAAGTCGTTGAATTTTATACAGCCTCTCGGTGCGGCCCATGCTCGTTCCCACTCAATGGAGTCACGACTGATTGTCGTTGCTATTACTAAGCATTACGAAAAAAAGCAGGATAGGTGATGTGATTTTTTTTCTGTTCGTCTGATCGCTCGCCATCACCAATCATTGTTTCTATAAATGTAACTAGCGACTCCGAGTCGAGCCAAAGCCGCCTGAAATTGATCTGTGGTGGTTATCCGAATTGGCTCATCAATCGACGCTCCAAATCCTCCGTCGATAGGCAGGTTTTTGCCAAAATCATCCAAAAGCAACTGCTTCAGTTCCATTTGCTCTCCCAGAGCTTTGCACTGTTTTCTTTTAGCCTACCGTCCGACAGGCTCATTAAGTGAGCCTGTTAGCCAGAATAATGTGTGAGTTATATATTACATATTGAAAATTTTGTACTAAGCTGGCGTTTTCTACCACCCAACTGGCCATGACTATGCCCCACAGCCCAACTGACAACGCCATCATGACCATCGGGGAGGTCGCCGACTACCTCAAGGTCACCGAGCGAACGATCTATCGGCTAGCGGGAGCCAAGCAGATCCCCGCCTTTAAGGTGGGCGGGAGTTGGCGATTTTCTAAGGTGGACATTGATGGGTGGATCAAAGATCAATCTTCGATGGAATCAAACAGCGTTACACAACGAAAGCAATAGCACTTTGACTCCAATATTTTGAGAAAAACATGATTGATAGCGCTTCCCCACTTACATCGGCATTGGAGCAGTTACGTCTGAAACTGCTCGATCTGACAGGGCGAAACCGCCTCATCAACTTCAAGCACACCGCTGGTAAGTCTCTACAGTTTGTCGAGGGCCACCCTGCCGCTATCTATCAAAAGCTGGTTGAGGCGAACAACAAAGCCAACATTAGCGTCCTAGGGCTGCCTGAACCAGCTCGAAGAGACTGGGTTGAGCGCAACGGGCGATTGCAGCGGCCTGATCCTAGAGAGTGGGCCAAATCCATAGGCGTCTCAACGGGGTATGACATTTCAGGTGCGGGGGAAGAGTCCGACGAGTCAAATGTTCGGGCGCTGATGTACCCGGACGACTTGGCCAAGCATTGCCGCAAGATTGAGCGCGAGGCCACGCTGGCGATTGAGGAGACCGGAGCGAACATGCTGTTCCTGGTACTCGGGTTCTTGGAGTTCCCGGATCAGCGAGACAGTGATAAGACTTTTACAGCCCCCTTGATCAGCGTACCTGTGTCGCTGCAAAAAAAGGAAGTTGCAGGCATCCAGCAGTTCTCCCTCCAGTACACGGGAGACGACATCTCCGAAAACCTCTCGCTGCGAGAAAAGCTACGCAACGACTTCGGTCTGGTCTTGCCTGAACTTGGTGAAGAACAGATCAACGTCAACGGCTACTTTGCTGAGATTCAGGAGATCATCAAAAAGCAACCCGGATTCGGACTCAAGCACCGAGTCTCTTTGTGCTTGCTCAGTTTCAGCAACATGCTGTTGGTTCGAGATTTAGATCCAACAAAATGGCCTGCAAATGGAGATGAGAACTCCCTCATTGATCACCCAATCGTTCGTGAGGTGTTCGAGGGCAGAGCCGATGACGGCGGTGCAGGCCTTAGCCTGGCCGAAGAACACTTGGTGGAAGAAGGTCCAGGGGCCAGTATTCCACTGGTCTACGACGCTGATAGCTCTCAGCACAGTGCGCTCATCGATGTCTTGTCACTCAAGAAGAACCTGGTGATCGAAGGCCCACCGGGTACGGGCAAGTCCCAAACCATTACGAACTTAATTGCAGCCTGCCTTGCCGAAGGCAAGAAGGTGTTGTTTGTTGCTGAGAAGCTGGCAGCACTTGAGGTCGTGAAGAACCGCCTCGCACTCGCTGGGCTTGATCCATTCGTTCTTGAACTGCACAGCAACAAGACAAACAAGAAGCGGGTCTTGGAGGAAATCGCTAAGCGGACCACCTTCAGACCCAATCACCCCAATGACCTTCCTCGTCTGCAGCAACAGCTAGAAGCTCACCGTAAAGATCTCAAGGCCTACACAGACCTGATCAACTCCATTGCTCATAACAGCTTTGGACTAACCCTTCACAAAATCATGTGGCGTGCTGAGAAGCACCGCCAGGGGCTCAGCAACGAAGAGAGCATGCTGAGCCAGATCGACATTAGTGACGCGACTCAGATTTCCGAATTTGAATTTGGTCGGCGCACGGACTGCCTTGGCTACCTGGGCTCTCAATACAAGTCCGTCGGTGGCTTCGATGCGAGCTGTACTTTCTGGGGGTTCTACCCTGAACGGCTGATCCCCGGTGATGAAGTCAAACTCACAAAGTTGTTTGAGGATGCCGACAGTTGGGGGCAGGCTTTAGTAGAGGCGTCAAAGCATCTTGCCCAAGTTCTCGGGGGCAATGTCTACAACCTGTCACTAGAGTTCAGCAGTGAGCAACTGGCCATACTGAAGATCCTGCTTGAGACAGCCAACCAGCAATTGCCTCTGCACCTCATCCCAGGATTCTTTGAGGATGACGAGACGGGCGCCAAAGCTGCTCAAGCACTTGAGTCATTTTCCAAACAAGCCGAACAGTTCCACAGCCTCGAAGGGGCCGTCAATACCGCCCTGAAGCTGGAATCGAGCATCACAAAATCCTCTACAGATGACCTCAAAGCCTTACAACGTATCGCTGAAAGTTTGGGCGCAGACCTAGGCACACTTAGCGAGCTTCGCATCCTGCATCAACAACTGGTTGAGACGGCAGGTAAGCTCTCGGCGGCCAACGTCAACTTGGTCAAGTTCGTAAGCGAGAAGAAGATCCCTTATGACGGATCGACACAGAAGCTGGAGCGGTTGCTCGGTTTTACCGATCTTGTGCTGGATGCTCCAGAGGAGCACTTCCATCTACAGACCCCTGGATTGACACGCGATGGTGCAGTCCAGGCCCTAGATCAGTTGCATGCTCTTCAAGAAGAGTGGACGGATCTTGAAAAAGAACTCGGTGACTCGCTCTATGTGGACACATTGCCACATGAAGGAGATATCAAGCAAGCCATCCTGACCCTGCGAGAAGGCGACGCGTGGTACCGCATCTTCCAAGGTCGGTGGCGCAAAGCGGTAGGCCTACACAAGGCACTCCAACGAACCAAGCTCAAAATGCCTGGTCGGAAGCGGCTGGAGCAGCTCGAACAGATCGTCAAACTGCTAGGTCTCAGAGAACAGTGGAAGTCGTCGCCGACCTGGACGCAATTCCTTGGGTTCCCTGCGCCTGCTACGCCCACCCCCTTGGAGGGGTACCTTGCGCTGGCCAAGTGGAATCGTGGCATCAAAGTCGCCTCAGAAGATATCCAAGCTGTCCTGATCGACCCAATCAGCTTCACCGCCGACCAAGCCCGAGCCCTGCGCCGCGAATTTTCGACGGTCAAGCTGGAAATCACGACAGCTATCGCAGCAGTCAAAGATATCAACGCAAAACTCAAACGCCTCTCTGAATTCAGCGGTAGCAATCTAATCGACAAGGTGTTGGTGAAGACCGGCGAATTCACAGAAGCCCTTGAGCATCGATTCCAATGGCTTGAGTTGGAGTCTCGCAGTCAGGCGACTTTCAGCCAGGTGTTAACCGGATGCGAAGCAGCCATAGAGCGCTCATCGCTGAAGTCACAGATTGAAGCCAATGCCCGCATCAAATCGCTCCTAGGCGATCTCTACCTGGGGGTGGACACGGACTGCTCGACCGCCATCGAGGCGCTGTCCTTTGGTCAAAGCATCGACGGTCTCAATTTGTCGCCGCAGGTCAAGTACAAGCTGCGAACCGGGCATCCGATTGAAGCCTGTCGGACTCTGTCTGCCGCACTAGAACCTGTCCACACGGGATTGAAGCAGGTTGAGGTTTTGAGCAATGCTTTGGCCCAGTTCGGGAAGTTTGAACTGGACAGTTGGACTGGCGTTCCTGCAGACGAAGACTTGGTGCTGTTTGTCAGCGCGATACATGGAGCAGTTCAAAAGGCGATCGAGGATCAGGACCTTCTGGTTCCTTGGTCCCTTTACCTGACTCGCCGCAAGGAGGCCAACGAGCTCACCTTGTCCGAGTTCGTCGAGCTTCTTGAGAAAAAGCTCATCAAGCCCGACGAGCTTTCAGACGCCTACGCTTACTGCACCTACAGCACGATCACTCGGGAAGCCTTCCGCAACATCCCCCAGCTGGGTCGCTTCACGGGCCTGAAACACAACCAGATCCGTGACGAGTTCAAACGACTGGACAAGGAGATCATTGCCCTGCGTGGCAAGGCAATCGCCTACGAATGCACTCGCAAGGCCACTCCGCCTCCCGGCAGAAACGGCGCCCGCGTTGACGATCGCACCGAGATGGTTCTCCTGAACTACCTCATGCCACAGCAACGCCCACGCATGCCGGTTCGAAAGATCCTTACTCGCGCTGGCGGATCGATTCAGGCGCTCAAGCCGTGCTTCATGATGGGCCCCCAAGCCGTGGCGCAATACTTGGCTCCAGGGGTGATCAAGTTTGACCTCGTCATCATGGACGAAGCATCCCAACTAAAACCTGAAGAGGCCATCGGCTCAGTTGCCCGTGGTGGGCAATTGGTGGTGGTTGGCGACCCGAAGCAGCTACCCCCAACATCATTCTTCTCCCGGATGACCCAGGACGGTGACGGCGGTGACGATCACTTCACCACCACGGATGCTGAAAGCATTTTGGATGTCTGCTCATCGCATTTCAGGCCAACTCGCTCGCTGCGTTGGCACTACCGCTCGCAGCACCATTCATTGATCGCTTTTTCAAACCACAGCTTCTACCGTGGCAACCTGGTGATCTTTCCCTCGCCTTATGGCCAAGGAGGAAAGCTCGGGGTACGTGCCGTGTACCTGGCAGATGCTATTTACGAAAACCAGACTAATTTGCGCGAAGCTAAGAGGGTTGTTGACGCAGTAGTTGAGCACATAGCAACCCGCCCCAACGAGTCGCTTGGCATCGTAACGCTGAACATCAAGCAGCGAGACCTGATCGCCGAACTGCTGGAAGAGAGACTGAGGTCGGTTCGAGGGGCTGATGCATACCGAGAACATTGGGCGACAGAGGGGCAACCCTTGTTCATCAAGAACCTTGAAAACGTCCAGGGTGATGAGCGCGACGCCATCATCATCTCCACAACCTTCGGCAAACCACCAGGATCCAGCGCTGTCCGTCAGAACTTTGGCCCCATCAGTCGTCAAGGCGGCTGGCGTCGGCTGAACGTGCTGTTCACCCGCGCCAAGAAGTCAATCGCTCTGTACACATCACTTCGTCCTGAAGACATCGTGATGGACGGCACTACCCCGGACGGTACCAAAGCCCTGCGCAACTACCTCGAGTACGCCCGCACAGGTTCTCTGCCAACAATCGAAGAGACCGATCGTGAGCCAGACAGTGATTTCGAGATCTCGGTCATGGACATGCTCAAGTTGCGTGGCTACGAAGTCACCCCCCAACTGGGCGTAGCGGGATACCGTATTGACATTGCCGTCAAGCACCCAGACGCACAAGGCTCGTATCTGGCAGCGATCGAATGCGACGGAGCAACTTACCACTCAGCTTTGTCAGTCCGAGATCGTGATCGCATCCGTCAAGAGGTCCTCGAATCTCTAGGTTGGCGTGGTCGCATTTGGCGTATCTGGTCCACGGATTGGTTCCGTACCCCAAGGCAAGAAACAGAAAAGCTCATCAGCTTCCTTGAGGATCTGCGTGAAAGCTGGAAGCCTGAGCACGCCTCAGGCGAAGCATGGATCGAAGAGAGGCAAGGTGCAGGGCAACCAGCAGCGCGCGTAACCCAAGAAGTTAAGCCAGTTGAAAACGCTGCCCAAGCTGAAATAGAGCGTGAGGCCGTTAGCTCTGTTTTGATTGACACAGACGACGATCTGGAGATCGAGGTTGGCGATGTGATTCGTTACGTTGATTTATCGAATCCGAACGATGTGCTGACTGTTCAAATAACCTATGGAAAAGATGACTTCGCCAATGGCATCGTCAACGAAAGTCGTCCTCTGGCTCAAGCATTACTCGGAGCTGTTGTTGGAGATGAAGTAGCGCTTCATCTTGCTGGCAGTGCGTCTAAGACCTTCCAAGTCGTAGAAATCAAACGGACAGAAATCTGATGGTCATATCTCTACCCACCCTTGAGTCTCATCTCTGGGAGTCCGCAAATATCCTGCGCGGTCCCGTCGATGCGGCTGACTTCAAGACCTATATCTTCCCGCTGCTGTTCTTCAAGCGCATCTGCGACGTCTGGGACGAGGAGTACCAGGAGATCGTTGACGAGACTGGTGATGAGCAGCTGGCGTGGTTCCCCGAGTCACACCGTTTTCAGATTCCGGATGACTGTCACTGGGTTGATGTACGTGCAAAACCCACCAATGTGGGCGCTGCCCTACAACATGCGATGCGTGGCATCGAGAAATCGAACCCGGAAACCCTTTATGGAGTTTTCGGCGATGCCCAATGGACAAACAAGGATCGTCTGTCAGATGCACTGCTCAAGGACCTGATCGAGCACTTCTCGGCACTGCCATTGGGTAACAAGAATGTCGCTTCCGATCTGGTCGGCGACGCATACGAATATCTCATTAAAAAGTTCGCCGACGCCACCAACAAGAAGGCCGGCGAGTTCTATACCCCGCGCAGCGTGGTGCGTCTGATGATCGACATGCTCGACCCTAAAGAGGCCGAGACCATCTATGACCCCGCTTGTGGCACCGGCGGCATGCTGCTGGCCGCTGTGCATCATGTCAAAGACACCCACGGCGATGTCAAGCGCCTCTGGGGAAAGCTGTACGGTCAGGAGAAGAATCTCACCACTTCATCCATTGCGCGGATGAACCTTTTCCTGCACGGCATTGAGGACTTCCAGGTCATACGCGGTGACACCTTGCGCAACCCCGCTTTCTTCGACGGTGACCGCCTGGCCACCTTCGACTGCGTGATTGCGAACCCTCCCTTCTCGCTGGAAAAGTGGGGAGAAGACATGTGGCTGAACGACCCGTTCGGTCGCAACTTTGCTGGGCTGCCGCCATCCAGCAGCGGGGACTTTGCTTGGGTTCAGCACATGGTGAAGTCCATGGCCGATGCTTCTGGCCGTATGGCCGTGGTGCTACCCCAGGGCGCTCTGTTCCGAAAGGGTGCTGAAGGCGACATCCGGCAGAAGCTGCTGCAGATGGACCTTGTCGAGGCGGTGATCGGCCTCGCCCCTAACCTGTTCTACGGCACGGGATTGGCCGCATGTATTCTGGTGCTGCGCAAACGTAAACCTGCAACCAGCCGCAAGAAGGTGCTGGTCATGGATGCTTCTCGCCTGTTCCGCCGCGGTCGTGCACAGAACTACCTGGAGCCCGAACACGCCGCAGAAATCCTGACTTGGTACCGCAACTTTGCCGACGTTCAGGACGCAGCACGCGTCGTGTCGCTCGATGAAATCGAAGCTGAAGACTGGACTCTGAACATCTCGCGTTACGTACTGCCGCCTTTGCAGGAAGACATCCCGCCGCTGCCCGAGGCGATTAACGCCTTCAAGGATGCGCTGAACCGGTGCCGCGAGGCTGAAGAGCGACTGGCACAAGTCATGACTGAAGGGGGGTGGCCTAGATGACCAAACCCAGTTCGCGCTTGACGCCCGACGTCCTAAGTGCCATCGCTGAGCGCTACGACACAGATCGGCTCGTGGTATCGACCGCCTACGCCGATGGCGGTACTGAGCACTTGAGAGGTCGTCTGGAAGGCGGATTGATCAATCAAATGGAAGGTGGCGATGCAATGGCTGCCCGCTACGCCATCTGGGCCAACGCCGTCCGTGACAACATCATCGCCGGCATGAACGCACTGAAGGCCGGCGAGCAGAACGAGGGGTATCAGCACATGGTTCGAGCCGCCAACAGCTTGTCCGCTTTCTCAGAGGCGCAGGCCTATCTCGACCCGCTGAACATGGGAACACGCTTATGAGCCGCATCACACAACAAGAACTCGAAAGCTACCTCTGGGGAGCCGCCGTCCTGCTGCGCGGTCTGATCGACGCGGGCGATTACAAGCAGTTCGTCTTCCCGTTGCTGTTCTACAAGCGCGTCTCCGATGTCTGGGACGAGGAGTACCAGGCGGCGCTTGCCGACTCGGACGGTGACCTGTCCTACGCCAAGTTCTCTGAAAACCACCGTTTCCAGATTCCTGAGGGGGCACACTGGAACGAAGTGCGGCAAACGCCCAAGAACCTAGGCGCGGCCATCCAGCGCGCCATGCGCACCATCGAATCAGCTAACCCCGGCATGCTCGACGGCATCTTCGGCGACGCCCCCTGGACCAACCGCGAGCGCCTGCCAGACGAAACGCTAAAGAACCTAATCGAGCATTTCTCGACGCAGACGCTGTCGGTGGCCAACGTTCCTGAGGACGAGCTTGGCAACGCCTACGAGTACCTCATCAAGAAGTTTGCGGACGACTCCGGCCACACGGCGGCCGAGTTCTACACCAACCGCACCGTCGTCCACTTGATGACTCAGCTGCTAGCGCCGCAGGCAGGCGAGTCGATCTACGACCCCACGTGCGGCACCGGCGGCATGTTGATCTCGGCTTTGGACGAAGTGAAGCGTTCGGGCGGTGAGTACCGCACGCTCAAGCTCTATGGGCAGGAGCGTAACCTCATCACCTCCTCCATCGCCCGCATGAACTTGTTCCTGCACGGCGTGGTGGACTTCGAGATTGTTCGGGGTGACACCCTTGCTGAGCCCAAACTCATCGAGGGCGACCGTCTGCGCCAGTTCGACGTGATCCTGGCCAACCCTCCGTACTCCATCAAGCAGTGGAATCGCGAGGCCTGGAGCAGTGACAAATGGGGCCGCAACTCGCTGGGTACACCGCCGCAGGGACGCGCCGATTACGTCTTCCAGCAGCACATACTGACCAGTCTCACCGCCAAGGGCCGTAGTGCAGTGCTCTGGCCTCACGGCGTGCTGTTCCGCAACGAAGAGCAGGCCATGCGCGCCAAGATGATCGAGCAGGACTGGGTGGAGGCGGTCATCGGCTTGGGCCCAAACCTGTTCTACAACTCCCCGATGGAGTCGTGCATCGTCATCTGCAACCGCAAGAAAACTGCTGCGCGCAAGGGCAAGGTGATCTTTATCGACGCGGTGAACGAGGTAACTCGTGAGCGCGCGCAGAGCTTTCTGAAGTCCGAGCACAAGCAGCGCATCCTGACCGCTTACAAAACCTTTGCGGATGTGCCCGGTTTCGCCAAGGTAGCCAGCCTCGACGAAATCGGCGCCAATGCAGGCAACCTCTCGATCCCGCTGTACGTCAAGCGCATTGCCGCCTCCATCGCCACCGACAGCGATGGCGATGCGCTGACGCTGCGCTCGGCCTGGGACCAATGGCAAGCCGATGGGCGCGCTTTCTGGCAACAGATGGACGCGCTGGTGGAAACGCTGGATGGACTGATTACGGAGGACATCGAGCGTGTCTGACAAGAACAATAAAACCCTGAAGCCCGGCTGGCGTCTGGTGAAATTCGGCGACGTGGTGCGCCTCTCGAAAGCCCGCAGCCAAGATCCGCTTGCCGATGGCATTGAACGCTACGTCGGTCTGGAACACCTGGAGCCAGGCGATCTGCGTATCCGCAGCTGGGGCAACGTCGCTGACGGCGTAACCTTCACCAGTGTGTTTGAACCTGGGCAGGTGCTGTTCGGCAAGCGACGCGCTTACCAGCGCAAGGTGGCGGTCGCGGATTTCTCTGGGGTGTGCTCCGGTGATATCTATGTTTTAGAGTCCAAGGACGCACAGGTTTTGCTGCCTGAGCTGCTACCCTTCATTTGCCAGACCGACGCCTTTTTTGATCGCGCGGTGGGTACATCAGCTGGCTCGTTGAGCCCCCGCACCAACTGGACGAGTTTGGCGGATTTCGAGTTTGCGCTGCCAACGTTAACCGAGCAAGTTCGAATCCTGGCCTGTGTAAATTCGATTCGGGAAGTCATCGAATCTCACGAGGCGTTAGTTTTTGAAGCTCGTAGATTGTTGCAGGCGGGTGTCAGGGATAGACTTGGGGAGCTGGAGTCGGCTCCTCAATATCCGACTACAAGTCTTGGGTTCAAGGACGAAGACGTATTGAAGACAGGTCCATTCGGATCAAACCTTAAATCTAGCTACTTCATCAGTGAGGGCGTCCCGGTACTTTCAATCGGCTCTCTTGGAGAGGATGGGATCATTGAAAGCGAACTATTCCATCTCGCAGAAGAGGTTGCATCTCGATTTGAAGACTATCGCGTTCGTGAGGGCGATGTGGTTTTTTCACGCGTAGCAGATGTCGGCAGATGTCACCTGATTACCAAAAGGGAGCGGGACTACATCATTTCATCGAATCTGATCAGGATAAGGATGGATCACGAAAAGATGATTCCTGGCTACCTAATTCTCCTGCTCAAACACAGTCGATTTGTTCGAGACCAGATCGCTCGCATGACAACGCAGGCCGCAGGACGATTGCTTGTTAATACTCAGACTTTGGCGAAACTTAGATTTCCCGTTCCCTCCTTGAGCGAACAGCGTGTACTTGTTGACCTGGAAAATGATTTGCGTGGTGGTATTGATCTCGCCCTCACCCGGCACGCGAAAACTCGTGAGCTACTAGAACCCATACGCGACAAATTGCTGCTGGATGGAGGGCGAGATGTTTAATGAATCCAACACCGTGGAAGCCTACGTCCGCGACTTGCTCGCAGGCCCAATCAAGGCTGTCCCGGCCAACACCGCCCAGGAACGTCAAGCCAGCTATGGCCCGAGCCCAAAAGGCATCGGCTGGCGCTACGCCGCTCCGGCTGATGTGCCGCGCCAGATTCAGGAAGTGCTGGTTGAACCCTGGCTGCGCGATACGTTGATCCGCCTGAATCCCGAGATCGCTGCTCAGCCCGACCGTGCCGATGAAGTGCTCTACAAGTTGCGGGCCATCGTACTGTCGGTGCGCTCGGATGGCCTGATCCGCGCCAACGAGGAAATGACCGCCTGGATGCGTGGTGAACGCTCGATGCCCTTTGGCCACAACAACGAGCATGTGCCGGTGCGGTTGATCGACCTGGATGACCTGTCGAAGAACCAGTACGTCGTCACCCAGCAGTACACCTACCGTGCCGGCCCCACAGAACGACGAGCTGATCTGGTGTTGTTGGTCAATGGTCTGCCGCTGGTGCTGATCGAGGCCAAGACGCCGGTTAAGAAGTGCATCAGTTGGGTCGATGGTGCGGTGCAGGTGCACGACGATTACGAAAAGTTCGTGCCAGAGTTGTTCGTTTGCAACGTGTTCTCGGTGGCCACCGAGGGCAAGGCGTTCCGCTACGGATCTATCGGACTTCCGGTCAAAGATTGGGGGCCATGGCATCTGGACGGTGATGGCGAAGACGGTCAGCACCACCCACTGAAGTCGCTAAAGCTGTCCACCGAGAGCATGCTGCGTCCACATGTGGTGCTGGATATTCTGGGCAGCTTCACCCTGTTCGCCACCAACAAGAAGAAGCAACGCATCAAGATCATCTGTCGGTACCAGCAGTTCGAGGCGGCCAACAAGATCGTCGAACGGGTATTGGCGGGTTACCCTAGGAAAGGCCTAATCTGGCACTTTCAAGGCTCTGGCAAGTCCCTGCTGATGGTGTTCGCCGCACAAAAGCTGCGGCTGCATGCAGGCTTGAAGAACCCCACAGTGCTGATAGTGGTCGATCGTATTGATCTGGACACTCAGATCACAGGCACGTTCACCGGTGCGGATATCCCCAACCTGGAGAAGGCCGACACCCGTGAAAAGCTGCAGCAACTGCTGGCGCAGGACGTCCGCAAGATCATCATCACCACGATCTTCAAGTTCGGCGAGGCCACAGGCAGTCTGAACGACCGCAGCAACATCATTGCCTTGGTGGACGAAGCCCACCGCACCCAGGAAGGCGACCTTGGCCGAAAAATGCGTGAGGCCCTGCCCAACGCGTTTCTGTTCGGTCTGACGGGCACGCCCATCAACCGAGCCGACAGGAATACCTTTTACGCCTTCGGCGCCGAGGAGGACGAGAAGGGCTACATGAGCCGGTACGGTTTCGAGGAGTCGATCCGCGATGGTGCCACACTGGAGCTGCACTTCGAGCCTCGCCTGATCGATCTGCACATCGACAAGGCGGCGCTGGATGCCGCGTACAGGGATCTGACTGGCGGCCTCTCGGATTTGGACAAGGACAACCTGGCCAAGACCGCCGCCAAGATGGCGGTGCTGGTCAAAACCCCTGAGCGCATCCGCAAGGTGTGCGAAGACATCGTCCAACACTACCAGACCAAGGTGGAGCCCAACGGCTTTAAAGGCCAGATCGTTACCTTCGACCGAGAGTCCTGCCTGCTGTTCAAGGCCGAGCTGGACAGGCTGCTGCCGCCCGAGGCAACCGACATCGTGATGTCGGTGCAAGCGGCTGACAAGAAGGAGCATCCCGAGTACGCCCCGTACGACCGCAGCCGCGACGAGGAGGAGCAGCTTCTGGACCGCTTCCGCGACCCGGCCGACCCGCTGAAGCTGATCATCGTCACAGCCAAGCTGCTGACTGGCTTCGACGCGCCGATCCTGCAGGCGATGTACCTGGACAAGTCGCTGCGGGACCACACGCTGCTGCAGGCTATCTGCCGGGTGAACCGTACCTACTCTGAGCAAAAAACCCACGGACTGATCGTGGACTACCTTGGCATCTTCGATGACGTGGCCGCGGCGCTGGAGTTTGACGACCAGAGCGTCAAGCAGGTGGTCAGCAACATCCAGGAGCTGAAGGACAAGCTGCCAGAAGCCATTCAGAAATGTCTGGCATTCTTTGCAGGCTGCGACCGCACCGTGCAGGGCTATGAGGGCTTGATTGCCGCGCAGCAGTGCCTGCCCAACAACGACGTGCGAGACAACTTTGCCGCTGAATACACGGTGCTGGCCCGCATCTGGGAGGCCTTGTCACCGGATGCCGTACTCAGCCCTTTCGAGAAGGACTACAAATGGCTGTCGCAGGTGTACCAGTCGGTTCAGCCGTCCAGCGGCCACGGCAAGCTGATCTGGCATTCGCTGGGTGCCAAGACCATTGAGCTGATCCACCAGAACGTGCACGTTGATGCGGTGCGCGACGATCTGGACACCTTGGTGCTGGATGCCGACTTGCTGGAGGCTGTGCTCTCGAACCCCGACCCCAAGAAGGCCAAGGAGATCGAGATCAAGCTCAAGCGCCGGCTGCGTGGGCACGCGGGCAACCCGAAATTTAAGCAGTTGTCTGAACGGCTGGATGCGCTGAAAGACCGCTTCGAGTCCGGGCAGATCAACAGCGTCGAGTTCCTGAAGCAATTGCTGGAGATTGCCAAGGAGACGCTGCAGGCCGAAAAAGAGGTTCCGCCCGAGGAGGACGAGGACCGTGGCAAGGCGGCACTCACCGAGCTGTTCAACGAGGTTAAGACGGCCGAAACGCCCATCCTGGTCGAACGGGTAGTGGCCGACATCGACGAGATCGTTCGCCTGGTCCGCTTCCCGGGCTGGCAAGGCACCCAAGCCGGTGAGCGCGAGGTGAAGAAGGCCCTGCGCAAGGCGCTCTTCAAATACAAGCTGCACGCGGATGAGGATCTGTTTGAGAAAGCCTACAGCTACATTCGCCAGTACTACTGAGACAGGATGATGCAGGCGGATGACCCACTGGGGACGCTATACGGTTCAATCGGTACGGCTCGAAAACCTCAGCTTTGTCGCTAACCCCTTCCCGCCGTACCACGGCGAAAAAGTCAGGAGGTTCTGAGACAAAACGGGGTTTGAGACGTGTTTCGGGGGTGGGTGGCCATAGGGCCAGTCAGGAGCCCAAAGCAAAAAGCCCCGCGTGGTGCGGGGCTCTGAGCGCCTGGCAACCCGGCTGAGCGAGTTGGAAGGACTTGTTTTGGCGGAGAGGGGGGGATTCGAACCCCCGATAGGCTATGAACCTATACACGCTTTCCAGGCGTGCGACTTAAACCACTCATCCACCTCTCCGGAATTCGTGCCGGACGCGTGTGTACCGGACGAAG
>JACCDG010403400.1_pt1 | contig 20607 bp, 21 predicted proteins | sample 7442471 | NCBI WGS metagenome assembly JACCDG01 (sample SAMN15323444, study PRJNA562643) | freshwater metagenome | isolation source: river surface water | place: USA:Blue River Watershed | collected 2017-08-17 | reverse complement strand
GCCCTGGCGGTCTGCTCCTACCGGGCCGGGAGCTGGCGCGCGCAGCGGATCCTCCACCGGGCCGTCGAGCGCTGGAAGCTCCTCGTATCGGGCCGCGGCGTCGGGAAGACGCACGCCTGCGCCTACGAGCTCCTGCAGATCGTCCTGGACGCGCCGCCGGGCTCCGAGGGGGCGGTCCTCGCGCCGACCCTAACGCACGCCGAGGCGGCGATCGCGAAGCTCCGCGAGCTCGCGGCCGGCCTGCCGGGCGTCACCGACGAGTCGTGGGTGACCAGCCGCCGGCGGCTCATGCTGCCGGGCGGCCGGTCGATCAAGGTCTTCAGCGCCGACCGCAAGGAGGTCGTGCGCGGGCCGTCGATCGTGGCCCTGTGGATCGACGAGGCGGCGCTCGTCTCGGCCAAGGCGATCGAGGCCTCGCTGCCCGCGCTGCGCCGGCCCGGCGTGCGCGTGAAGCTCCTGATCTCGACCACGCCGGCCGGCAAGAACTGGGTCTTCGAGTGGTGGGAGCAGGCGAAGAAGAAGCCCGAGCTGGGCCTCCTGCGGCTGCGCTTCAAGGGGACGGAGTCGCCCTACAACGACCAGGCCGTGATCGCGCTCTACCGCGAGACGGCCTCGCCCGAGAAGTTCGCGCAGGAGTATCTCGCCGAGTTCGTCGACAACATCCTCCTGGCCTTCCCCGACCGCGACTTCTGGGTCGACAGGCTCGACGAGCGCGCGGCCGGCACCCCGTGCTGGCTCGGGGTCGACGTCGGGCAGAGCGACTTCTACTCCTGCACGCTCGCCAACGAGTTCGGCGAGGTGCAGATGGTCGGCCGCTGGAACGAGGACACGCCCGGCTTCGCCCCGGCGACCTACTTCCGGCAGAGCGAGCAGCGCGTGCTCGAGCTGGCCAGGCGCTTCGGGGCGACGGTCGTCGTGGACACGGGCGGGCGCGCCGGCGCGCCCGGCGCAGTCCTGGCCGAGAACCTGCGAAACCCGGGCGACGGCAAGCCCGGCGTCCGGGTCATGGAGATCAAGACCTCGAGCCAGGGGACGAAGGCCGAGATCGTCGAGCAGTCGCGGCTCGACGTGCAGGCCAAGGTCCTGCGGGTCCTGCGGGACGGCGAGGGCTGGCACAAGGTCCTCGACTACGAGATGTCGCGCTTCTGCGGCACGAAGAACGTCGTCCACGGCCGCGAGATCATGAGCTACGAGGGCCCGCAGATCCGCGGCGAGCACGACGACACGGTGATCTCGTTCTGCCTGGCGAACTGGGGCCGCTCGAGGGGCGAGAAGGTCGAGGACCCACTGAAGGGCGACTTCACCGGCTTCGCGGTCGAGCCCGACCAGGCGGCGCCGGCCACGACGGCCGAGGACCTCGGGGGCTGGGGCGCGGTCTGATCCTGTCGGGGCCGTAGGTCACAAGGTGGCCATGGGCTGGACCGACTACCTGCCGTCCTTCTTCAGGCCGAGCGTCGAGCTCGCCGCGCCCGTCGTCCTGGCGAAGGACGGCTCGTCCGGGCCGCCCGACCTCTCCGAGTTCGAGCGCGCGACCTGGGGCCTGGGCTCCATGTCGCTCACGCAGGTCGCGCAGTTCGCGGCCTTCGGCATGGGCGTCCGGCAGGACATGGACCCGCGGCTGATCCCGCCCGAGGTCCTCGAACTCCTGGACTACGACACGACCTTCGCGATCGGGAACGCGGCGATCACCGCGCCGGCGCTCGACCCCGAGCTCTACTACGTCCGCGGCTCCGACCGCGACGTGGCCGAGACGGAGGCCTGGCTGCGGCCGATCCTCCCGCAGCTCCTCGCGTGCTTCGTGCGCGCCTTCAGCTACGGCGCGATCCCCGTCGTCCTCGACTGGAAGGTCGAGCCGCTCTCGTTCGAGATCCCCGACGCGCCGAAGGACCCGCAGCCCGTGGCGCTGCGCCGGAAGAACCTCGACGGCCACGCGCACTACGACTTCGTCCACGAGATCTGGCCGAGCGACGCCACGCCCGAGGTGCGCAACGACCGGCTGCTCGCGCTGCTCTACGGCGGGAAGCGCTACGGCGGCCAGGACCTCGACGACCCGAGCGAGATCCGGGCCTTCGTCGCGACCTGGGACAAGGCCTTCGGCCGGCTCGCGGGCTGCGGCTCGCGGCACCGGGCCTTCGGGCCCTGGTGGCGGAAGGGCACGGGCGAGCTCTGGAACGGGCGCTTCCTCGAGCGCAGCGTCGACCTCCCGCGCGTCGGCTACGCGCCCGAGGGCGACGTCACCGTCAACGGGACGAAGATCTCGGCCACGAAGATCCTGCGCGCCGCGGTCCTCTCGCTGCGCAACGGCTCGGCCCTGATCCTGCCCTCGACCTACTCGGCCACCGGCGAGCCGCTCTGGAAGGTCGACGTCCTGAAGACGACCGAGGGCGCCGCTCAGGCCTTCGACAAGAGCCTCGACCGCAACGACGTCCAGATCCTCGAGGCCTCCTTCGTCCCGCGCGGCGGGGTCGACAAGGCGACCGAGGAGCAGATCAGCGACTCGGCCCAGCGCATCTGCGACTTCGCGGCCGAGCGGGTGACGGAGGTCGTGCGCGTCGTCGACCGCATGCGGAACGGGAAGCGCGCCGACGCCCCGCGGCTGCTCGCGAACGACGTCCCGAAGCGGAAGCGGAAGATCCTGCTCGAGATCTTCGGGAAGGTGGCCGAGGCCGTTCACGAGACGAGCGACGGCAAGCGCTACAAGATGAGCGAGCTCGTCCACCCCGAGATCCTCTCGCAGCTCGGCGTGCGCACGCGCTCGATCGAGGAGGCGGCCCGCGCGCCGCGGCCCGGCGACGAGGGGCCGGCGCCCGGCGCTCCCGGCCGGCCGAGCAGCCCGACGGGCGACCGCGACCAGCGGCGCGACGACTCGAAGACGATCGACGGCGAGAGCGACACGGGCGGGAAGGACGTCGAGCGCCAGGAGCGCGAGGCCCTGCGCTCCCAGCTCGTGGCCGACATCCAGTCCCTGCGCCAGGAGAACGCCGAAGCGCGGACCCGGATCACGGAGACGCTTGCCCGGCTCGAGGGGGCCGCCTCCGTCTCGGCCCCGCAGGCCCTCACGATCAACATGCCGAAGGCGCCGGACGTCCACGTCGCGCCCGCGGAGGTCCACTACCACGCCCCGGACCAGGCCCCGCCCGTGGTGACGCAGAGCTTCACGCTCGAGGTCCCCCAGGCGCCGCCCGCCGAGGCCCCGGAGATCCACTACCACGCCCCCGAGCAGCCGGCCCCGATCGTCAACATCGAGAACGTCGTGAACGTCCCGAAGCCGGCGGCCAAGGACATCCGGGTCTCGTTCGACCACGGCAAGGACGGGTCGGTCAGCAGCGCCACTGGGACGGTCACCCCGACCGAGTAGATCTTCAGCCCACGGAGGCCACATGCCCAAGTCCACCAGCTTCGCGAACTCGCTCCTCGAGCTGATCCTGAAGGCCACCACCTTCGCGGACTTCGCGGAGAACGACACGAGCTCGCCCGCGACCTTCCTCTACATCAGCCTGCACACGGCCGATCCGGGGATCGGGGGCAGTCAACTCACGAACGAGACCGCCTACACGAACTACGACCGCGTCGCGGTCGCGCGGACGGCCGGCGGCTGGACGATCGTGGACGAGGAGGCCGCCAACGCCGCGCTGATCCAGTTCCCGCAGTGCGGGGTCACGGGCGCGACGGTGACCCACGTTGCGATCGGCAAGGCCGACCTTCCGGCCGCGGGCCTCGTGATCTGGGCCGGCGCGCTGGCGGCCTCGCTCGCGGTGGCCAACCTGATCCAGCCGCAGTTCTCGGCTGGGGCCCTGACGGTCGCGGAGACGTAGATGGCCTCCTCGATCGAGGACATGGCCTACGCGCTGGACACCACGCACGACCCCGACAAGGAGGATTGCGAGGAGGCTCGCGCCCTGCTGATCCGAATGGCCCGTGGGCTCGACAAGTTCGCGGAGCACATCCACCCGTGCCCCGAGGGCGAAGACTGCAACTGCGGGCTGGGTCCGCTCCTGGCCGACGGCCTTCGGGTCCTCGCGGCGTTCGGCGCCGAGAGGTTGCCGAGGTGATCGACTACCGCTGTGCCACCTGCGGGAAGCGCGTCGCCGTGATTCACGAGGCCGGCAAGACCGCCCCGGCAATCGTCCGCGCCTGCGGCCACGAGGGAGCGGGCGTGACGGCCGGGCTCGTGGCCACCGTGTCGGGCAAGGCGAAGGTGAGCGGGTGAGCTTCTCCTCCGTGCGAGACATTGCCGAGAGTCGCACGGAGGGCCGGACCTTCCGGGGCCCGATCCGCAAGATTCCCTCGCAGGCCAGCACGGCCGGCTGGTGGGTCGACCTCTCCATGGCCTCGGGGACCCCGAACCCGAACTACTACGCCTCCTCTCCGCTCGTCGCGGCGACCCTCGACGGAAATGCTGGGATCAGGACGGGCGGCGACGTCTCCCCGGCCACCAAGATCCTCACCTCGTGGGGACTCTGTTCCCCGACGGCCGGGCTCGTGGGGCTCTACTGGCTGCTCGACTACCTGCTCTATTACGGGTTCGTCGACTTCGACGACGTCGACCCCCAGACCATGGACAACACCGTCGCGCTCCCGCGCTACACGGACGGCGTGGGCGTCCAGGCCATGCTCGTCGCGGTCACGCCTACCGTCGGCGGCGGCACGTTCGAGTTCGACTACGTGAACCATGCCGGCGTCGCGAAGACGTCGCCTGTGCAGAGCTTCTCGACCGCGGCGGCCAACATCGCCTCCTTGCCCTGCTCGCAGCAGGCGACCGCCGCCGGTGGGCGACCCTTCCTGACGCTCGCCCACGGCGACACCGGAATCCGCAGCCTGACCGCCTGGCGCACCCTGACCGTGCACGGCGGCCTCGGGGCGGTCGTCCTCGTGAAGCCTCTCGCGGAGCACGTGATCCGCGAGGTGAACGCGTGGAACGTCGCCGAGTGGCCGCAGATGGGCTACGGAATGCCCGTCGTCGAGGACGGGGCCTACCTCGGAATGATCATGAACTGCGCCGCGACCGTCGCCGCAGGGACGCTCTCCGGGTTCGTCCAGAGCGTCTGGAAGTAGGAGACCACCCATGACGATCAACTCCCATGACGCCCTGATGTCTGCGCTCACGAGCGGGCAGGCCGTCGGTCCGGTCCCGTCGCTCAAGACGACGACGCCCGTGCACACCGTGAACGGCTGGCACCTGCTCGCGGGCCTCGCCGGGTCAGGCGGGCCGACGACCTACCCCGGCACCGATCTGCTCTGGGCCCACTGTGACGAGTCGGGCGGGGACGGCACGACCGGGTTCGGTCTCCCGCACGGCGGGCCGGTGCTCCCGTCCACGAAGCACCTGACCCGCCTGAGCGCCATGATGGTCGCGGCGGCCGGCGCCCCGTGGACGGCCCAGCTCGTGGACCTGCTCGGCTACTACCGGCTCTCGACCACGAACGTCACCGGGACCGGCAGCCGCGTCCTGATCAACACGAACACGTTCACGGCGTCGAACAGCGGCGGCAACCTGCTCCTGACCTATACGAACGACTTCAAGAACCTCACGCGGATCCGCTGCACGACCACGACGACGCTCCCGACCGGCCTGGCGACGAGCACGACCTACTGGCTCGTGCGCCAGTCGAGCACGACGGCCAAGGTCGCGACCTCCTACGCCAACGCGCTCGCGGGCACGTTCATCGCCTACACCGACGGCGGTACCGGGACGCACACCCTGACGATCCGGCCGCGCTACGACGGGGTCGGGGCACAGGCCGCCTTCGTCGTCCAGACGGCCCCCTCGACGGGCGGACCGAACATGACCGCGTCGAGCTACACGAACTCGGCTGGCACCCCGGGCCGGGCCTTCCAGGGCTCTCCGTCGTTCGCCGCCGCGGCGGATGCCTACGCGGCCAGGATCCCGCACAGCGGCACCGGCGCGGGCCGCAACCAGTTCCTCCCGCTCCAGGGCGACGCCGGGATCCTGTCGATCGAGTCCTTCACCCTCTCGACTGGCACGGCCTACACGGGCTCGGGCGTCCTCGCGGTCTGCCTGGTCAAGCCGATCGGCCCCGAGGTCCCCCTTCCTGTTACGGGCGCGGTGCAGATCATCGACACGGTCAACCAGATCCCCTCGCTCGACAGGATCGAGGACGGGGCCTGCCTGGCCTGGATGCTGTGGGGCACGGGCGCCACGACGAATAACTCCCCCTTCTCCGGGACGTTCTCGGCGGTCTGGGGGTAGCCGTGCTGCTCGGGAACGGAGCTCGGTCAGTCGCGCTCTGCCCGGGCATGCTGCTCGGGTTGACGGGGCCCACGATCGACCAGGCCAACCGCTCGAGGTCCCCGGCCATGGGGCTCATGAGCGGCGTCGGCTCGTGGGACGGGTCGACGCTCCTCGCCGCCAAGTCCGCGATCCCGCGCGGCTACACGCACCCGACGGCCTGGGTCCTCCCGCGCGAGGGCGGCGACATGGCGACGGCCTACCAGGCGATCCTCGGCGAGGCGACCGTCTACGCGAACCTGGCCGGCGGCTACAACCTCTCGGCTGCGCTCACGGGCGCGGGCGACGTCACGAGTGCCGCCCTGGGCCTCGTCGTCTCGGCCATCGCGGCGCTCACGGGCTCGGCGACCGTCGTGGCTGCGATCACGGGCAAGCTCGAGGCGGCGGCGGCCCTGACCGGCAGCGCCTCCGTCGTGGCCAGCCTGGGGGCCCTTGCGGACCTCGTGGCCAGCCTCTCCGGCAACGCGACCGTCGTGGGCGCGATCACGGCCACGGGCTCCATGACCTCCGACATCAACGCCTCGGCGACCCTCACGGTCGGCGCCATTGCCGACGCCGTCTGGGACGAGGTCCTCTCGGGTCACCTGACGGCAGGGACCACGGGCAGCGCGCTCAACGGAGCTGGCTCGGCCGGCGACCCGTGGGGCACGGCGCTCCCTGGCGCCTACGGGGCGGGCTCGGCCGGCAAGCTGATCGGCGACCTGCTCGCCTCTGGCTCGGTCGACGGACTCGACGTGCTCGAGGCGCTGCGGGTCGGCCTGGCCGTCCTCGCCGGCAAGACCTCCGGCTTCGCCTCGGGGGCCGGGACCCGCACCGTCCGATCGGTGGACGACACGAAGGATCGGCTCGTGGCCGTTCAGGACGCCAGCGCCAACCGGACGAGCACCACGCTCGACGGTTCGTAGTGGACTTCATCGGCGGGCTCTGCGGGACGCTCTTCGCCAGCCTGCTCGGGGCTGGGGAGGCCGTCGTCGAGGCGCCCGTCGTTCGCCGCGGCGGCGGCGGGTGGCTTCTCCCGCGGCGCCCGACGAAGTCCGAGCTCGAGGCGGCGCTGATGGTCGTGCTCCTGGCCGAGGAGGCTGACGAATGAAGTGCTCGCGGTGCGGGGCGGAGACCGAGGTCATCGACTCCCGGCCCATGCCGGACGGGCGCGCCGTTCGCCGCCGGCGCCAGTGCTTCGGTCCCGAGAAGCACCGGGTGACGACGCACGAGTTCGAGACGGCTCGCGGCGTGGCCTACGTGCCCGTGAAGCCCGCGCCCGCCCGTATGTAAGACCACCACAACATGTAGAAGATCCTCGGCGATCTCTCCGCGCGCGCGTAGACCTGGCGCATGCGCGTGCGCCTCCGAGCCAAGAACTCCGCCACCAAGCCCCCGCGGGTCGACCGCGCGGGGCCCGGGCGGATCAACGGCCTGTCGCTGATCACGAAGGGCGAGGCGCTCGGCCACGGCTTCTGGATCGACGAGACCACGCTCTCCCAGGTCGCCGAGCAGGCCGAGGGCAGCAAGGGCCGCTGGACGCACGGGAACCTCTGCGCGGACGGCCTCGGCACCCACCTCGGGCGCTGGGAGAACGTCAAGCAGCTCGGGGACTCGGTCGTCGGGGACTTCGCCTTCTCGCCTACCGCGAAGAACGTGAAGCCCGAGGGCCTCTCGGTCGACGCCCCGACCTACCTCATGGACCTGGCGGAGCGCGACCCCGACGCCGCCGGCGTCTCGACCGTCCTCGAGCTCGACGCCTTCGCGCTCGAGGAGCTCTCCGAGGCTGACAAGAAGGCCGGGAAGGAGCCGAAGCGCTTCGCCCGGACCAAGTCGACCCCGCGCGCCGACTTCGTGGGCGACCCCGCCGCGAACCCGGACGGCCTCTTCGCCGGGACCCCCAGCGAGCTCTCGGAGCGCGCCTCGAGCGCCCTCGACGAGGCCGCCGAGCGCTTCGGCGCCGAGCGCGTCCGCGGCTTCCTCGCCGCCTACCTCAACGGCAAGGCCCAGACGGCCTCGCTTTCCACCCCCAGGCCCCAGGAGGGCACCGTGGACATCGAGCAGCTCAAGAAGCAGCACGCCGAGGAGCTCGCCGCCCGCGACGCCTCGATCGCCGCCCTCAAGGGCCAGATCGAGGCCAGCCGCGCGGTCGAGAAGGCCCGCCGCCAGGTCGAGGTCGACGCCTACGTCGCCAGCCTGAAGGAGCGCGCCGGCAAGGCGCAGCGCCCGCTGGCCGAGGCCGAGGTCGCCAAGGTCGTGAAGCTCTTCGAGGGCGGCCACGACGAGGCGGCCCGGATCGTCGGCGACGCGCTCGCCGCGAAGGCCGAGGCGCTCGGCGCCGGGCCCTTCGAGCGCGCGACCGAGGGCGGCACGCTCTCCCCGAGCGCCCCCCACAGCCTCAAGGCCGAGATCGCCCACCAGGCGGCCTCGCTCCGCGACATCGGCTGGACGGTCGAGCTCTCGGCCGACGGCACGCAGATCACCAAGCGCACGCCGCCCAACAAGGCGGGGAGGTAGCCCATGAACCTGCTCCCGGGTCTCGTCTCCTTCCCGCGCCCGGCCCGCCGGGTCACTGTCGAGAAGCTCCCGCGTCTCGAGGCCTCCGAGGTCACGATCCTCGCGGGTCAGGTCGACAGCGGCAACTCGGCCTTCCGCACCTCCTTCATGCGCCCCGGCATGGTGCTCGTCGAGCACACCGACGGGTCCGGCAAGTATGTGGTCGGGTCGGACTCGAACGCCAAGCACCAGACGCAGGCGGCGGTCGCGACCCTGATCACGAACCCCGGGGCCGGCGGCTGGGACGGCACGGTGACGATCCAGGGTCACTGGGGCTCGTTCACGGTCGCGCTCTCGGGCTCGAACACGGACGCCGCCGTCGCCGCCGCGATCATCGCCGCGGCCGCGGCCCTCAACCCCGAGTCGCAGGCGCCGATCACGGCGGCCGACACGACGGGCGAGGTCACGATCACGAACCACGACAAGGGCGCCGGGACCTGGCTCAAGGCCAGTCACGGCACCGTCCCGACCATGTTCGGGGCCGCCGGCGCGGTCTCCTACGGCGTCGACCCCGACGTCGTCGTGACCGAGGGCTACGTCGACATGCTCAACGGTGCGGCGGCCAGCGTGGACGCCCTGTCCGGTGAGGTCCTGCGCGTCGGCTACTTCGACGCCGCGAACCTGATCAACCTCACCGCCGAGGCCGCGGCCGTGCTCCTGAAGCGCGGCTCGCTCTTCAGCGGCACCCCGACCCTGGCCGGGTAAGGAGACCTCCCATGCTCATGCCGACGCCGCTCGCGACGGTCCTCAGCCCGGGTGCCCTCACCGGGATGGTCCAGTCCTTCATGGGCGCCCAGCCGAAGCCCATGCTCTCGCTCTTCGAGGGGGGCCGCCCGCTCTCGGCCGACCTGGCGCTGTCCACGGGCGACTCGATCGCCACCTGGGACCAGGTCACCGGCCGTCGGCGCCTCGCCGGCTTCGTCGGCGGGTCCTCGCCCTCGCAGGAGGTCGAGCGCGTCGGCGTCGAGACGCGCACCTCGGCCTGCGCCCACATCAAGCTGTTCAAGCGGCTCCCGGGCACGATCCTGATCAACGAGAACGCGCCCGGCATGATGCGGCCGGACGCGCAGGCGGTGGTCCGCCAGGCCCAGAAGGACCTGGCGAACATGATCGCGGACACGATCGAGCGCGCCTGCGGTCTCGTCCTCTCGACCGGCAAGTTCACGGCCAGCAAGGCCAACTTCCCGGACACGCAGGCGATCTTCGACGTGGACTACGGCGCGTCGGTGAACACGGCGTTCACCCGCTCGGCGGCGTGGGCCACCGTCGGCACGAAGATCATCAGCAACGACGTCCCGCTCCCGCTCAAGCGCTCCTACATCAACGCCACGGGCGAGGAGGCCGGGCACGTCGTCTACGGCCCCACGGTCGAGGCCTCGATCCTGGCGAACACCGAGTTCCAGGCGCTCGCGGCCCAGCAGGCCGGCCTCACGATCATCCAGGGCGCCGGGCTCGGGGCGACCGTCCAGCAGTTCAAGATCGGCGGCCTGAACTGGGTCCCGACCTCGGGGACCTTCAAGCCCTCGGGCGGTTCGGTCACCCCGTTCTTCCCCGCGGACACGATCGCGGTCCTCCCGAAGAGCCTCGAGGAGACGCTCGGCATGGCCTACGGCCGCGCGATCGTCCCCGCCGGGCAGGTCTTCGGCCAGTCGGGCGACTCGGCCGCCAGCCTCCTGAAGCTCTCCGAGCAGGGCGTCTACAGCTGGGCCGAGGTCCAGGGGAACGGCGTCGTCCTCCACGCCGGGATCGTCTTCCTGCCCGTGAACCTGAACCCGATCAACCTCATGCGCGGGGCCGCCTAACCGGCGAACCCGCCCACGACGGAGGCGCGCCCGTGGGAATGGACTACGACACGTCCCTCCTCACGGGCGCGCAGCTCGTCGAGCAGACCGGCGTCCAGGACCTCGCGAACCTGGCCACGGACGCCGAACTCGTCCTGAACACCTTCGCGCTGAACGCGCACCGCGCGGTCTGGCGCAAGCTCAAGGCTCGAGGGATCGACCCGACGGCCCTGAGCAACGAGGCGCTCCTCAAGGACGCCGTGGCCTACGAGGCTGTGGGGCGCCTGGCGCTCGCCGGCTACCTGCCGAACGTGAACGGCAGCGAGATGCTCGCGCTCTCCGCCGCGGCCTGTGGCGCGGACTTCCGCCCCGAGTTCACGGACTCGACGGACGTAGCCCGACACGCCGGCGAGGGCGTTCCGGTCGTCGGCCACGTCGACGAGGGCGGCCTGACCTTCTCCGACGACGTCCCCACCCTCCTGTAGCCCGAGGCACGTCGCCTCGGGCCTTCCTTCGCCCTCCGCGCCGACAGAGGAACGCAGTGAAGTTCAACGCCGGCCCCTACCTGCGAGACCTGGCCCTGCGCGTCGCGCAGCGGGCCGCGGCGCAGATCCAGGCCGGGGCTGCGCGCGTCGCCCACCGCGCGGGCAAGGCAGGCGCCGGCGCGCCCGGCGGCTCGCTCCCCGGCTACATCCGCCGGCCGGACTTCGTGCGCTGGGACAGCGTCAAGGCGGTCCTCCAGTTCCACGCGCTCGGCCCCGAGGCCCGCTGGCTCAAGTTCGGCTCCGTCCGCCAGCAGGCCCGGCCCTTCGACACGCTGCCGACCAAGGCGGAGGTCCAGGGCCTCGTGCGCCAGCTCCAGGCCGGCGCGGCCCAGCACTACCGCCGGCGCTTCGCCAGGAGCGCCGCGTGAGCCTCTGGAGCCTGCTCACCGCGACGGCCGTCCTGCCGACCGATCTGGTCACGGCCGGGATCGTCGCCTCCACGGCGCAGGTCGTCGCCGGCCGCCGGCCGCAGGACAAGACCGACCAGCGCGGCGAGGTCTGGCTCGAGCGGCTCCCGGGCTCGCCCGAGGGGACCGGCCTGCAGCACGTCACCACGTGCCCGATCCGCGTTCACTACCGGACCGCGCGCGGGAACGCCGGCGGAAACCGGGCCGGGAACGCGCAGCTCGTCGAGGTCGAGGCCAAGCTCGCCGCGATCGTCGCGCGCTACCGCTCCTCGCTGCGCTTCGTCGCCGTCTCCGGCCTGACCGACTCGCTCCCCTCGAGCGCGGTCGAGGGCCAGGTGGACGAGGACCCCGAGGACGAGGCCGTACTCTCCGGCTACGTCGACCTCACCTTCCGGCTGAAGGAGTAGGGCCCATGCGCGTTCGCCTGTGGATCCGCGAGGACGGGGAGAAGCCCAAGGCCGTCGCCCGCGACGCGACGAAGGCCCCCGGCCCCGGCCGGCTGGTCGACGTGGCCGCGCGCGAGCCCGGCGAGGCCCGGCGGCTCTACGAGCTCGCCCAGGCCCAGGAGCCCGACGAGCAGAAGGACGGCGAGCGGTGGCTCGCGTGGCGCGCCGCGCGCCGCGCCGTGACGGAGGTGACCCGTGGACCTCAGTAAGACGCAGGCCGAGTGGGACCGCTTCCTCGGGCGCGAGTTCGCCTCCATGATCCTCGCGCCCGCGCGCGAGGCCCGGGAGAGCTACGACAAGTTCACGCGCGAGCGGGTGCAGATCGTCCCGCTCAACCTCAACGGGAACATCACCGCGCTCACGCTGACCGGTGTCGACGCGGGCAACAACACCTCGAAGGCCGGGGAGCTGTGGGCCCGCTTCACCGCGAACGGCGGCGACTGGGACGTGAGCCTCTACAAGGCCGCGGGCGCTGGCGGCGGGGACGAGGTCGCCTCCGTCACGGCGCTGGCCGACGGCGGCACCTCGGCTCTCACCGAGGAGAACGGCTCGGGCCTCGGCGGCTCGATCACGCTCGGCGCGGCCGTTGTGGCCGTCGCGAACGACCTCTACAAGCTCCTGGTCGTCGTCGACTACCCGGCTCGGCTCCCGAAGGTCTGGACGCAGGTCGACGCGATCGAGGAGGACAAGCTCTCGCGCGAGATCGCGACCGCGCTCTACGCAGAGCTCGCGGCTCTCGACCTGGCCAAGATCGACGCCTGCCGGCGCGCGGCGACGCGCTTCATGCTGCGCAGCCCGAGCCCGCCCGGGTCGAACGGTCCGAACCTCCTCGCGCGCGGCAACGTCTTCAACCGCGTGAACGAGACGAGCCTCTCGGCCGAGGTCGAGACGGTCGACGGCAGCGGCAACGTGACCCGGCGCCGCTCGGGGATCTTCCCGACGATCACGAAGAACATGGAGGACGAGACCGACGGCGGCGAGCAGGACGTGGTCCGGCGCGTCGTCGCGGCCAGCGCCGGCGCCTTCGACGCGGCGAACGACGGCCTCGGCACGGTCGCCTCGACGACGCCGATGGAGAAGTGCCCGATCGGCGAGTGGCGCTTCGAGTGCGAGGCCGGGGCGAACACGGGCAGCCTCGGCTCCGAGTCCTTCCGGTGGACCTTCGTCGCCACCGACGGGAGCGGGATCTCGCTCTCGGGCTCGGGCCTGCGAGTCGAGCGCGACTACACGCCGCCGCGCGGCATGAGCACGCTCCGCCTGCGCCGGACCTACTCGAAGACCGGCGACGGCTCGAACCTGAACCTGGCGGCGGTCACGACGGGCCTGTTCTCGGGCGAGACCAACGCGAACACGGACAGCGGCGTCCTCTACTGGAAGATCGTCGCGAACGGCTCGAACTGGGACGTCGAGTTCTACAAGGACTCGAGCCGCACCGCGCTCGTGGCCAAGGCGACGAACGTCGCGACCGGGGCCGCGCTCCAGGCGACGGCGCAGAACGCGTCCGGCCTCACGGTGACCTGGACGGTGGGCAGCGCGCCCGTCGCCACGACCACGGGCACGGTCGACTGCAACGCGTTCCAGACGAAGAACTCGAGCAACGTCCCGGACAAGTTCCGCGTGACGACCTCGATCACCGGGACCCCGGGCCTGATCCAGACGATCCTCGCCGAGGAGTTCGACGCGCAGCTCAACAGCGACGCGAGCGGCTCCGAGACGATCCAGGACGACTGGGCCAAGCAGGGCACCTTCGCCCCCTTCCTCGCGTTCTCGAACTAGTCGGAGGTCGCCGTGGGCGCCGCCGTCCAGCTCCAGATCGTCACCTCGAGCGGGACGTTCGCCTTCGACGTCCAGCCCGGCTACTTCCCTCGGACCGAGGCGGAGTGGAAGGAGGCCGCGAACCCGCCCGAGGTCACGGCCCTCCGGGAGACCTGGGAGTTCCGGCAGGCGAAGTTCGTCAGCGCCGACGCCACGGTCGGCTCGACCTGGACGAAGTGGCTGGCCTTCCGGGCCGCGATCGCCCCCTCGGGAACGACGCGGGCCCGGGCCACCTCGGCGCGCCTCGTGCGCGACCCGGCCGGCGCGGCCGCGACGCTCCTCACGATCGGCGGGTCGGGCTTCGAGGGCTTCCGGGTCGAGGCCCTCGAGGGCGAGACGAACGAGGACGAGCCGGGCGCGAGCTGGCGCACGGCGATCGCCTGCACGCTGCGCGTCTCCGCGGTCTCGAAGCACGCCGACGTGAACGGGATCGTCGGCTGGGAGCAGCAGGTCGACGTCACCTTCCCGAAGGGCCTGCAGCGGGTCGAGGCCCGCACCAGGATCACGACCGCCGAGGGGGTCTCCGCGGTCGACAAGGCCAAGAGCTTCGCCAAGCTCACGGCCTCGGCCTTCGGGACGACCTTCCTCTACGACGAGGACTGCAACGGCCCCGACGGGATCACCTACACGACGGGCGACGACGACCGGCCCAACAGCCGCGTCCCGACCGTCGTCGACGCGGTCTCCCGGATCCAGGGCTACGGGATCGACCTCGGGGCGGTGACGCCCGGCAGCGCGCCGAGCTCGGTCTCCTACTCGATCACGACGAAGACGGACGCGAAGGACACGATCACGGTCACCGAGGCGTCGGCGACGGGGCCCGGCTCCGAGGCCTTCGTCTCCTCGAAGGCTCCGGTCGACTTCACCGAGAGCGAGATCTACGTCGAGCCCTCGGGGCTGAGCGCCCGCGGGGTCTGGACGCGCTCGACGAAGACCAGCACCGACTCGAAGCGGCAGCTCCTCGTCCGGGCCTCGATCACGGGCGGCCGCGCGATCGGCTTCGAGGCCGGCATGACCGGCGGGGCCGTCCTCTTCGCGGGCGGCTTCGGCGCCTACACGGCCACGGTCGAGGTCGAGCGCTCCTCGACGGGCGCAGAGGGCCTCCTCAGCACGCTCACCCTGCCCGGTCCGCCGAAGAACGGCTGGACGTTCATCCCGGAGGAGTCCAGGGAGGGCGAGCCCTTCCTCGCCGAGGCCGGGGTCTCCCCGAGCCAGGACAGGTGGGAGCGGACCGCGAGTCTCGTCTTCCGCGCCGGCGCGCTGCCGCGGACCCCGATCCTCGAGCTCATGGCCCAGGCCGACGAGGTCCGCTCCTACTTCTACGGTGAGTCGTGAGCCTGCCCAACACGCGCATCGTCGTCACCGGGACCGTGCGCGCCGACGCTGCGGTCGAGGTGATCGAGGTCAGCCGGCGCGAGGCGGGCCGCGCCGCGGAGGTCCTCGCGCGCGAGCTGGCCGCCCTCAGCCCGAAGATGCGGCGCGAGCTCGCCGAGCTCCGGGCCGACCTGCGGAAGGTGAGGTAGCCCGTGGGCGACGAGGTCATCATCCCGTTCGGGACGAAGGCGCTCGACGTCGCCAAGCTCCGCGCGAAGGAGATCCTCGGCCTCGCGAAGGAGGCCGCGAAGGAGATCAAGGACAAGCTCCAGCGGAAGAGCTTCCTCGCCGACGCCCGGGCCCAGGCGAAGGCCACGATCGCGCAGGGGAAGGAGCGCGCGCGGGTCGGTGGGCTCACGAGCGGCTTCGACGCCCGCGGGTTCGCCGCGTCCTCCGTCGTCGGCCGCGGCTTCGCCCGGATCAACGACGCGCAGGCCAAGGCCGCCACGGTCTTCGCGGCCGTGGCCGACTTCCGCTCCCAGGCCGGCGCGCTGCGCTCGATCGGGACCCTGGCGGGCCTCTTCGGCGGGCCCTACGGGCAGGTGGTCAACGTCGCCTCGCAGGTCGTGGCCCACGCCGTGGGTGCCCTGGAGAAGCGGATCGAGGCCAGGCAGAAGGCCCAGGCCCGCGCGCTGACCAGCCTGGTCGAGCAGCGGCTCCGCGAGGCAGACTACGCCTCCCGCCTCGAGCGAGACGCCGCGTTCCGGGCGCTCGAGGAGCGCCGCACCCGCGCCGCCTTCATCCGGGAGCGCGAGGACGGCCGCGGCTGGCACCCCCGCTCGGCCCGCTTCGCGGAGGTCCAGTAGATGGCCGGCATGGTCGCGACCTTCCAGGGGCTCTCCCTGCGCTTCGTCAGCTTCGTCCGCACGCGCGGCTGGGGCGCGAACACGAGCGTCGTCGAGGCGATCGTTCCCGGCGGCTTCGACATCCGGGAGCCCGGCCTCGACACCGTGGTGAGGCCGATCAACAAGCCCGACCTGGGCGCCGTCGAGGTCGACTCCACCCCGCCGATCCCTGGCCGCGAGCCCACGCTGGACCCGACGGCCAACAAGCTCGAGCCGGCCGGCTACCTGATCCTGGCCGAGTCGATCGACGGCCTCGAGGCGCAGGAGAGCCAGGTCGAGCGCGGGCCATGGAAGCTCGCCGTCGGGCCCCTCTTCGTGCGCAACGTGGACGAGGTGAAGGTCTCGACGGGGGCGCTCGACGGGACGACCGGCGCCGGCCCGCGGATCGTGCGGATCGAGCTCGTCGACGAGCGCTACTTCTGGCCCCGCGGCCTCGTGGGGAAGTGGAGCTTCAACCGCAAGCTCGGCAACGGGCTCCCGGCGCTCGACTCGCACAAGCCCGGGAGCACGATCGAGAACCCGCTCCCCTACACGCGGCGCGAGATCGCCGACCTGTGCGTGCGCGCCCTCCCGCGGAAGCCGGAGCTCGCCGCCGCGCCGACCGGCTGGGAGGTCCTGAAGACCCCGACCGAGCTCCCGCGGTGGGGCCTGGCCGTCGACTGCGTGGCCCAGCTCGCGCGCGGCGCGGGGCTCGAGGAGCCCGCGCTCCGGCTCGACGGGAAGGTGGCCCTCCACGAGCCCGGGGACGGGAAGCTCGGCTTCGCTCCGAACGGCGAGGGCGCGAACGCCGAGGAGATCCCGCCGTCGCTGATCCTCTGGAAGGACGGCGGCGGCGACGGGCGCGTCTCGGAGCCCTCGTGGCCCGAGCCCTTCGCGCTCGTCGTGGGCGGCGAGCGGATCGCGACCGTGGCGGTCGACGACGCCGAGGCCGTGCTGATGCTCCCGCCAGACAACCGGATCGTGGCGCTGAGCGAGGAGAACGTCCGCAAGCTCACGGGCGGGGCCTACGGGCTCGCCTGGCTCGCGCGCTTCGTCCTGCGCCCGACGGCCTACCAGTCGAACGTGAACCTCGATCCCGAGACGGCCGCCCTCCTCGCCGAGCAGGCCTGGAAGTTCTTCCGCCTGCGCGGCGCCGTCGAGCGGAAGGGCGACTTCGACGAGCCCGGCCCGAACGCGCACCTCCTCCCGCTGCGGGACCGCGCGGAGACGGACGCCAGCGGGCGCCGGCTCCCGGCCCAGGTCGAGACCTACCGCTTCGTCCCGGTCCACCACGCGCTCAAGGGGAACCCGACCCTCAACCGGCTCAACGAGGTTCGTCGCGCCCGGGCCGAGGTCCGCGCAGCGATCACGCCCGAGGTGGCGGCCGGGAAGAAGAAGCCGAAGAACGGCTCGGTCCTCTCGGTCCTCGACGCGAAGGACGTCGGCAGCATCTTCGGCCACTCGGGGCTCGTGTCGCTCGAGGAGTTCCAGGACGCGCTGAACCGCGCGCGCGAGCACGACCAGTGGCAGGGCACGCCCAACGGGGACGCGATCGCCGACTCGCTCAAGAAGCTCGCGCTCGAGGAGACGCTGCTCGAGGAGGAGGCCGGCGGCTTCTCCGGCCGGGACGAGCTCCTGCTCGCGGCCTACGAGGTCCTCGAGGCGGAGCAGCAGCTCGAGGAGACCGACGCCGCGACCGGCCCGATCGACAGCGGCGACAAGTTCCGGCTCAGCAAGGCGCTGCAGGACCCGAGGAACAAGGCGATCAAGGACGCCCTGGCGGTCAAGCTCAAGGCGCTGTCCGAGAAGATCGCGGCCGAGCGCGAGGAGCGGAAGAACCGCCCGGAGGAGACCGGGCTCCCCTTCGGCACGGCCTCGGCCGAGGAGGTCGGGCTCGTGCGCTACAGGAACCAGCGTCGCAAGGTCGACGCGGGGGCCACGGTGGTCAGCGAGGCGGCGGGCGTGATCAGGACGAGCGACCTCGCCGGGATCGTGACCCCGGACGCGGTCGGCGACCTCTCGCGCGCGACCTTCGTGCCTGCCCCGGTGCGCTTCGTGTTCGGCGCCGTCATGCGCCCGCGCGTGGACCTGCCGCCGAAGCCCGAGGGGGCGACCCCCTCGAGCGACCCGACCGCCGGCCCGCCCGCGGACGACTCGACGAACGACCTGGGAACGCAGGCCGCGACGGGCGGCCAGGACGTGATCCCCTCCGTCCTCTCCGACCGCGAGAGCTACTACGTCAGCGGGTGGGAGCGGATCGGCCGCGGCCAGGCCAACCCGAAGCCCGTGGGCGGCGTCGACGGCGTCCCGCTCGACCAGGCCGTGCGGCTCGAGGATCCGGACCTCGTCGAGCTCGTGGACCTCAGGGGGAACACGAACCGCGGCAAGCTCGACGACGAGGCGCAGCGCCGGGCGAAGGAGGCCTTCTCGGCCCCCGACGTGGTCCGCTCGCGGCGGCTGATCGTGGGCCACCTCTACCCGGTCCAGTGCGACGGCGTGGTCCGGGCGGTCGAGATCCGCACGCGCTACGAGGGCGGCGTCCCCTGCGGCTACGAGACGCTGATCACCACGGGCGGGAGCACCGCTCCGCTCCCGGCCGACGTCGGGCGCACGACCTCTGAGCGCGGTCGCGGGCGCGGCGCTGGCCGCGAGGGGCTGCTCGGGTGAGCCGGCCGCGCGGGGAGCACGGGAGCGGGCCGGAGCGGCTGATCGTGGCGGACGCATCGGACGGCAAGCTCGCCGTCCCGACGTTCGCGCACCGCTTCGCCGTGGTCGGCAAGCTCGACGAGGACGGGTTCCCGATCATCCGCGAGGAGGACGAGATCCTGCTCGACTGGAAGCAGGTCCGCGTCCACGACCTCCAGCAGGACGCCAAGCCCGGCGTCCGCGACCGCCGCCTCCAGTTCCAGACGGTCAACAACTACGAGGACTCCGTCGAGGCCCCCGAGGAGGGCATGAGTCCCTACGCCCAGGCCGAGGTCTGGACGGCGCTCAACCGCTCGACCCGCGAGGCGGACGGCTTCGGCCGCGTGGCCCTCCCGGGCTCGCACCGGCGGATCGTCGGCAGCGAGGACGGGAAGTTCGCGCTCGCCACGACCATGGTCGAGTGGCAGGCCGCCGCGACGGGCGAGGTCGGCTCCACCCAGGACCGCCCGCCGCCCGAGGGCGTCGCCTTCAAGGAGCCCGGGATCGAGTCGGGCTCCGGCGGGACCGTCTCCCGGAGCTCGCCGAGCGTGACCGTCGGCGGCGTCACGGTCTTCGGGGACGCCGCGGTCGGCGCCGCGCGGGACGCGGTGAACGCGGGCGCCTCGCCCAGCGAGATCCTCTCCGCCGCGGAGAGCGGGAAGTTCACGCCGCCGACCGTCGTCCGCGACCCCGCCGCCCCGCCCGCGGCGGACGAGCCCCCCGCTCCGGCCGAGCGCCCGGGCGGCTACGTCGTCAACGAGGGGAAGAAGATCGGCCTCCTCGGGACCCTCGTCACGCCCGCCCTGGGCGAGGCGGTCTTCCCCGGTCGCGAGGGCGAGGAGATCGGCGTCCTCCCGCTCCGCGGGGACGCCCAGATCGCGGCTTCGAAGGAGCGTCGCGGCCGCCTGCACCTCAAGGTCGACGACGTCAAGGACCTCCCCGAGGACACGAAGAGCCAGCGCGTCAAGGGCTGGCTCATGTTCGACTCGAGCGCCGCCGGCCAGGACTCGAAGCTCCCGGGCGACATGGGCCAGTGGCGCCCGGTCCTCCCGATCAACGCGAAGATCCCGCCCTCGAGGGACCCGCCTCCACCGCCGCCCAAGCCGAAGCCGAAGGAGTTCGTCTTCGTCCCGGGCGGGAACCCGCAGCCGGGCGGCTCCGGGTCGAAGGGGAAGGCCGAGCTCTACCCCGGTGGCTCGAGCGGCGAGACGCCGCCGAGCCCTCCCGGCGGGGAGACGGGGGACGGGCTCGCTGGCGGCGACCTGACGCCGGTGGGCGTGGCGACCGGCGCGGGCGGCGGGGCGGCGCCGGAGGGCAACGTCGTCGCGGGCGGGACCGGGACCACCCCGGTCCGCACGCCGGGCGCCAGCGGCGGGGAGGGCCCGGCCGGTGTCGCCGCGGGGCCCGTGGCGAACCCGCAGAGCCAGCAGCGCGACCTCACGGGCCAGCTCGTGGCGCCGGTCCCCTGCCCGCTGACGACGAGTGGCGGGGCGGTGGCCGCGCTCCCGCCCTCGAGCGCGCCCGAGGGCAACACGAAGGCCGGGGAAGGGGCGAGCGGTGCGGCCGACCCCGACGCCGAGCCCTTCTCGCTCCCGACCTTCGTGTTCTTCGAGCCGGGCTTCCCCGCCGTCCAGGTGGCGGGCAACACCGTCCTCCTCGGCGGCGGCCGCGCCGGCGCGACGAACTCGGGCCACGCCGTGGAGGTCAAGGGCTCCCCGGTCGTCGCGGCCGTGCCCTTCGGCTCGCACAACGTCCTCACCACGCCCGTTCCCGTCATGGGGCAGCCTGGCGGCCCGACGACGGTCGAGGATCAGCTCGCGTGGCTCTCCTACAGCGTCGAGTCCCTGCGCCAGGTCGTGGTCGACGGCGCCTTCGGGGGCCCCGGCTACCTCGCCTCGAACGTCGCGGTGATCCACGAGAACGGGCAGGGGAACCCGCCCGCGGG
>JACCDG010830506.1_pt1 | contig 20609 bp, 25 predicted proteins | sample 7442471 | NCBI WGS metagenome assembly JACCDG01 (sample SAMN15323444, study PRJNA562643) | freshwater metagenome | isolation source: river surface water | place: USA:Blue River Watershed | collected 2017-08-17 | reverse complement strand
CGTCTTCATTTCACTACGACGCGACATCTGGCCATAGCGCTTTGCGCGACGGCTGATGGATCCTCACGGCGCTTGGATCGCGCCTCAGGATGACGAACATTCGAAATTTTTTTTTAAAAATTATTAACTTTTTATTTTTAAGCTGATAATCTTTGGCGGTTATTAATTACAAGAAAATATCAACACTCTCGGTATCAAAAATTTTCTTTATCCTAAAAATTTCTTAAAAAATCCAATAATACTGCCATCATTTTGCGAAGTTTCAAGGCCAATTTCGTCAGAATATTGAGTCAAAAGATCTTTTGCAGTAGTGGATAGTTTTTTTGGAATAGCACATTTAGGAATAATAATTAAATTACCTTTTGTTTTGTTTCTTAAGTTTGGAAAGCCTTTTCCAGGTAAAATAATTCGTTCTCCAATAGCGCACCCCTTAGGAATCTTGACAGGTTCTTTTGTACCATCGATACTTTCAATTTCAATTTGCGAGCCTAAAACAAGTTGAGGATAGGTTAATGCTACTGAGCAAACAAGATCGTGCTCTTCTCGTTGAAAATTTTTGTCTGGCAATATTTTTATTTTTAAAAATAAATCTCCAGTAGGCCCTTCGTAAACACCAGCATCACCTTTTTGAGCGATTCTTAATTCAGCGCCATCATAAATTCCTGCAGGAATCGTGACAGAAAATTTATCATATTTTTGTATGCGTGATTGGCCTTTGCATGTAGCGCAAGGAGAAGGGATAAGGTAACCATTGCCTTGGCAAGCGGTGCAAGGTTGCGAATAAGCAAAGAATCCTTGTTTGAATTGCACTTGTCCAGCGCCTTTGCAGGATGTGCAGAGTGTCACAGAAGTATTAGCCTTTAATCCTTTTCCTGAGCAGGTATCACAGACAAAAAAATGATAAAAATTAAGTTCTTCTTTTTTGCCAAGAAAAGCATCTTTTAAAGTAAGGGTTACTTCTTTGTAAAGATCATGTCCACGTTTTGGTTCAGGGCCGATATTTTTTTTAGATTTTTTTCTGCCACCTTTTCCAGATTGGAAAAAATCTTCAAATCCACCACTACTAAAGATATCGCTAAATTGTTCAAAGATATCATTCATATCCATTCCGCCAGGACCGTGGCCGTGACCACCACCAGAGCTCATATTTTCGTAATTTGCATGACCAACTTGATCATATTGTTGACGTTTTGCGTCATCTGATAAAATTTCATATGCGTGCGCGGCTTCTTTGAATTTTTCTTCAGCTTCTTTGTCGTCTGGGTTTTTGTCAGGATGGTATTTGACGGCTAATTTTCGGTAGGCAGCTTTAATGTCATCTTTTGTTGCTGATTTTGAGACACCTAAAATAGTATAAAAATCTTTTTTGCTCATTGTTTGTTTGACCTATGTATAATTAAAAAAAAGTAATGTTTTTAATTATAGCAAAAAAATAAAATTAAGAAGGTATTTTCGCAAGTATATCTTTTAAAAGTGAGCAGTCAGCTTGAGAAAAGAGAATGTCTCCTTCGCGTGCAGGCTTAAAAATCGGCTTTAGGTTATAAGATGGTATATTCTTTTTAAGTTGATTAAAAATATCCAAAATCGAAGTACTTGTTTCTGTGCCAACATTAATTGCTTGTCCAAGCGATTTATTATCAGCAAGTTGTGCAAGCAAAAGATTCGCTTTTACAATCGTTTCAACAGGAACAAAATCGCGACTCTGAAGACCATCGCCAAAAATAGTAACAGGTTTATGTTCAATAATCTGTTCTTTAAATTGTGCCATTACTCCAGCATACGGACCGTGAGGATTTTGGCGCGGACCAAAGACATTAAAATAACGCAAACATACCGTTGGAAGTGAAAATAGCGTAGCATATTGTTTGCAAAGTTGCTCGCCTATGAGTTTTGAATAAGCGTAACAGGATGTTGGATTGCAGGCATCAGTTTCTGTGCAAGGTGTATCTTTTTGACCATACACAGCGCACGACGATGAAAATATAAACTGTTTGATGTTATGAATTCGCGCAGCTTCCAGCATATGATACGTGCCCTTGATATTGACTTCTTGGCACAGCAAAGGATTTTGCATAGAATCAGGAACGGAAATATGCGCAGCTAGATGAAAAACGTACTCTTGATTGCGACAAGCTTGTAAACAGGCATCGTAAGAACGAATGTCATCATTAATAATCGTAATTTTATGTTGTACGGTTGCAAGATTTTCCATCGATCCAGTTACAAAAGAATCGAGTACGGTAACGCGAGCGCTTGCAGCAACAAGTTTTTCAACAAGATGTGAGCCTATAAAACCAGCACCGCCAGTTACGAGCACATTTTTATTTTTATAGAATGAGTTCATTTTTTTACCTTTTTTTAAAAGAATAAGCGTAAATGAGTGAGTTAAATTTGTAAAAATATTTTATTATCGATCGTTGTTTTGATAAAAATTCGCATACATTAAGCTTATGTAAAAAAACTATTTACAAATAGAAAATCATTTTATTATGCTGAGTTATAAGTTAAAAGACTTTTTTATTCTAAAAAAAGGGGAAATGGAATATGAAAAAGAATATATTTTTCGCGATTGGATTAATTGTTTTAAGTGTAAGCAGTCATATACAGGCTGCCGCAGCAGCAGCCCCAATGAGAGCAAGCGTTTCTGTATTAGATCGAATGGCATTACACCCTAAAGAATATGCAAGGCTATTTTTTGATACAAAAGGGTATGCAGCTTGGCAGGGATCTATGTTTAATGATTTTCAAATTCATGATTTTACGGTAAATCAAGCTAGTTCTATGACAGATCTTGCTACAAAAGTTTACGCATTAATTCAACATATTATTAGTTTACAAAAAGAAATTTTTTCTTTGCAAAAAGAAGTTGCTGACTTAAAAGTTGAAGCGCGGATTCAATCCGAAATAGATGTAGCATTAGCGGAAAGTTTATTGTCATAAAAAATTAAAAAACAAAATAAAAAAGGAGGAATGAATTATGAAAAATTCAATAATAATGATTATGACAATCGCATGTTTATCAAGTCAGTTAATGCAAGGAGCGAGCTCGGTGCCTTTAAGCAATTTTTTATCAGATTCTGGATTTCAAAGAATGTTAAGTAAAGACATAAAAGATCTTACAAATGACGATAAGACGATGATACGTAGCATGCAATGTCTCTTTGACAGAGTTGTTCGAGATTCAGATGGATCTTTGAAACCGGATGTAACATTGGAAAATTTAGCTGATTTAAGTAATGTTAATATGCAAAAATTAATGGAATTAAGACGTACATTAAATATGCCGCTCTCGCAATTAGAAACTCAATACTATGCATTAAAAACAGCAACGCCAGTAGTGGCGGCAGCAAGTGTAGCGCCAGTAATGGCTCAAAAAGTTCAAAATATTGATGTAAGGACTAATCTTGATAGAGCAAAAAATGATGAAGGGTTTGGAATTTCAAGATTTGCAAAATCTGGAATATATCGTAATCCTATTGCTTATGTAAACCAATATTATAGATCAGTTTTAGGTTCTTCTCAAGAAAGAGAAAGTACTGGATTAGCAAAATTTATTATTGATAATAAAAGATTTTTTATTCCTAGCTTACCAGAGGATGTGGCCATGTTTAATATGGCTCTCATTGCTCATATTGAATATCTACAAATGCAAGTTGATACTTTAACTGAAAAAGTTGCAGCACTAGAAGCTTTTAATCAAACGTTAGTTGAGCTTCCTTCGCCAGTAATGCCAGCAGCAATGCCTGTAAAAGATTTATTGGGAGCATCAGCAGTCTGGGCAACGCCAACAGGTAAAGGGCCAGCGCCAGTATTGGCACCAGTACCAGGTTTTGGTGACGAAGTTAGCTGGATGCAATAAAAATAATACGTAATTTTGAATGTTATAGCTCTTTGCAAAGATTAATGTTTTTGTAAGGAGCTATAATGTTTTCGTGCTCTAGCAATGTTTCTGCCATTGCCTTACCATCCAGTAGGCTTTCCTGCATACTTGCATATTTCCATGCGCCGTATCTGCCAATTGAATAAACATTTTGATCAATTAAGTTTTGATGAATGTTTGCAATATTTTTTTCTCGCCAAAAATCATACAAAACATAGGCATGATCAATCTGTATAACTTTTTCAGCAATTATTTCTTGATCAGTAAACGATAGTAATTTTTGCAATTGTTTTTTTGCCTGCGCGATGAGCTCAGATTCTGGCTGATTAAGTTTATGCAGGTATGCAATTTCTCCGTAGAGCGAACTGCAATTTTTAGGAGCCATTAATTCAGAAAAATTATGATAAAATCCAAGCCGGTAGGGAATAAACTTTTTTTCTGGCAAATAAATCCAATGTTTATCAGAAATGTCGGGCCTGTTGATGCCAAGATTAAAATTAATGACCGAGTTGCAGAGTAATTTTTTGGCGCACGATGATAAAGATGATGCAGTCGATGTTTTTAAAAATTTTAGAAAACGATCAAGAGGCATGGTATTAATCAGAATTTCGTATTGCTCGGTTTGCCCGTTTTCAAAAAATACCATTTTATGTTTCAGGTCAATCTCGGTAACTTTTGCATCTGTCTGTATGTTAGTTTTAATGTGCTGAGCTAATTTAGTTATCCAAAAATTAATGCCGCCCTGTTTTGGATAAAAAAATTGAGCGTTGTAACCGATGCTCTGGTCTTTAGGTTCATTAAATGCACCGCGCAAAATAGTGGCCAATGATGTTTCTGGAACAAATCTTCCTGTCCACGAAGCAGTGATTTTTGTAACATCGTGCGCAAATATTTTTTCTTGATACGGTTTAAAAAAATGTTTTGTGATGCCGGAACCAAATTTTTGCAAAGCCCAATCATAAAATGAGCGAGGATTTTTTTGTAATGCTGGTTTTTCTACAAATCCGGTAATGCATTCAATAATGACTTCGTGCGGCAATCCATACAGATTTGTCTGAAAAGGATAGGCTGTATACGCATCATGAGAATAAATAAAGGAACGGCGGTTGATGGTTGCAAGGTTTTGGAGTCCAACAATGGTTTCTAAAAAATTAAAAAAATAAGGATCATTTGCGTGCAGCAAGTGGCCCGTAAAATCAAAGGTAAAACCATTTTCTGTTACTGATCTGCATAATCCGCCGACAGTCTCTTCTTTTTCGAAGATAGAAAAATCAAAAATATTATTTTTTTCAAGATGATAAGCGGTTGAAAGGCCGGTAAGGCCTGCTCCTAAAATTACAATGCGTGCCATAAAACTCCTTTTTATATTTAATTTTAGTTTCAAAATAATGATTTGTCTCTTTGATCGTCATCCTGAGGCGCGATCCAAGCGCCGTGAGGATCCAGGCGTTACTGGAATTAAAAAACTAATGATTATAGATTATTTTTTCAAATTATTATTTTCAGAAAACAACGCAATCGAATCAATTATAAAAATATTATAATGATGATACAGTACATCAAAAACTATGCTTTATAAATTCTGTCCATCTTCGCTTTTCTATGCTGCGACATCTGGCCATAGCGCATGTGCGCGACGGCTGATGGATCCTCACGGCGCTTGGATCGCGCCTCAGGATGACGAGAATTCGAGATTTTTTCAAAAAATTATTAATACTTTTATGTTTGAATTGAAGAAATTTATATTATCAGCAATTTAACAATGGTAAGAAAGAATGAGTGTTTTTTCTGGCACAGATTGCTGAAAAGCTCGTGGCAAAGAAGATGAAATAATCACAAATGAGCCTTGTTTTATTTTTGCTTCTAGTTCTTGCGTGACCGAAAAAACGAGAGAAAATGTAGTAGTGCCATACAAATAAAGCGGTTTTCTAAGCGTAAAAGAGAGTGTCTGTTTTTCTTTATTCCACTTGCCTTCGCTTACTAAATTCTCTTCTAGCGCTTTGAGTGGCATATGATCATATTGTTTTGTGTAGAGCGCGGCGGGAAGCTTTTCGATATAATCACCTTTCCATTGCAGCGCTAAATGCGAAAGCAAAGCTTCATCATTTGTTCGTTTAGTAAAGGTGATAAGGGCGTATTCAATTTCGACTGCTTGAACACCTAGTTTTTGATGAACTTCTTGCGATCCTGGCAAAATAGTATCAGTAACTTGTGTTGATAATTCAGAATGAACAGGGACCGAAGGTTCTAAGACTTGATTAAAAAATAATAAAACAAATAGCTTTATTTTCATACGCGCTCCTTTTTTTTTGCAAAGTATTGTATGTCTTTTATAATACCACGCACAGAGGGCATAGATACAAGGATTTATGGATAGACGCTTACTTCAAAGCAGGCAGTTTTTTTATTCAGTGATGCAGGCAGCGGCGGAAAAGGAACAGCAGCATGAATGTCAGCTTTACAAAGTTCATCAAATCTTCTTGATCCAGAAGAATGAGTGATCGCAATATCAATAAGGTTTCCTGAAGCGTCAATCGTAATGCCACATTGTAAAAGGTATTCGATTTTTCCTTCGTGCAGGAGTTGAGAAATAATATGTTCTTTGCCGCGACGATTGAATCGAGCTGCTTGATTTAGATGATTTAAAAACTTTGCCCAGAGCGTATAATATTTCATGTCGCCTTCTTTAATCGTTATCTGTTGCCCCGATCCATTCACGTCTCCGTTTTCGGTGCCTGCTTGCGTTGCAGTTTTTTGTCCTTCTTTTGCAAATTGAGAAATATCGGCAGGCGCATTTTTAAAAAGATCCGCAAGGGTTAATTTTTTAGCAGGGCCAGTTTTTTCTACAAAAGCGTTATCGGAAAAAATATAAGAAGTTGCAGATAAAATTTCTGTAGGAAGTGTTTCTTGAATGGTTGCAGATTCTTGAGGAATCGATTGCGCTTCTTGCGTATATCGTTCAGAAGATGGCTTAATTTGTTCTTGTGCGACCTGTTGAACTGCAGGAGTTGGCAACGTTGATTGATTTTTATCAAAGCTAGAAGTTCCCGTAGCAGAGCCTTTTATTGGAGTTGGCATATTCATCATCGCTTGATTGCCATAATATACAACAGGAGCAGGTACAACAAATCTTGCTAGATCGGGAGTTTGATCATCAGCTTCTGTTTGTTTTTGAATATTATGCGTATCTTGTTCTTGTCTGTTTTGTAAATTTTTTATAACATCGTAAAGTGCTTTGTGAGAAACATTATTTTTTGTTTTATTTTCTAGAAGCATTAAAGATAGAATAAAAAAAAGCAAACAATGAAACAATAAAGAATAGATAAAAGGAGATCTTGATTTTTTTATTATCATTCTCGTGCTTTCAAGGCTTTTTTTAAAGATCATGCATTTTGATAACTATGATCTAGTGTAGCAATCTAACATAAAAAAAATAAATCTTAATTACTAAAAGGAATCGTGTGAAGGCTAAACTATTTTTTTTAATGAGCTTAATGTTGATGAATATTCAGGCAAGTGATCAAAAACGACGAGCTAATGTTTTAGAGCAATCATTTTATTATGTCATACCAGAAGACTATCATGATCTTGGAAACATTGGCTTTAGGCACATTTATCAAATCAATGCAAGCACTCCATTACAAAATCTTGAGTCATTAGAAAAATATATGATGAAGTTTGATACACTTTTAAGTACTTATCAAAGGCAAGATATTTATAGGGAGTGCCCAAATTGTTTTTATGTTCCCTTTTTTTACTTTAAATATGTAAGAAAATTAAAAAAAGAGAGAGAAGAAGCAGGGCTTTTGCTAGAAACTCAATTACCTTACAATGATCCATTGGTATTAAGGGATTTTACTATAAAAATGCGCAGAATAGATCCAGTGTTAGCAGAATCTGTATCACAGTTAACCATAGAAGAATTTCATGAAAATCTTACAGGAGCTATTGCTGATTTAGCTGAAAGAATAGACAGGCCTTAAAGCATTAACTATTCCGTTCAAGTGAGGCGATTCCCTTTTTTTTAGTCATTGACCAGGTTGGAGAAATTTGATGTTTTCCGCCGCGAGGACTTTCTAAAAATCTGATTACTTCCTCTAAAAAGCTTTCTGATATTGAGCAGTCATCCATTTCGAGCCTAATCCAAGTGCTTAAAGATCTCATTTGCATATATACAGGTAATTTAAAAAAAGTTTCTAAATTAACATTAAAATACTTTATTGGTTCACCGTCATCATCCACGCCATCGGATGGTGCAGCAATGACACTAAGAGCTTCAAGAGTAAGTTCTTTTAAAAAATTTTCTATTTGTTGTAATTGATGCATGGTTTTTGTAAGATTGTTTTTCGCGCGATCATCGCATGTAAGTAAGGCTGGCATTACGGAAGAACGTATGCGATTGCGCAGAAAAGCATCATCAGTATTTGTTGGATCAACACAAAATGGAATAGAATATGCTTCTAAGTATTCTAAAATTTCTTTTTTTGGAACATCGAGCATTGGTCTCACATAAAAAGCATTGATGGATGCCATGCCGCAAAGGCCAGTTAGTGATGTGCCTCGAATTAAATTAATAAAAAAAGTTTCTTGTTGGTCGTCAAGATGGTGAGCTAGTAACACCGCGTCGGCATCGTACTCTTTTAAGGTTTTTTCAAAAACATATCTGCGCATGTCTCGAGCAAGAGCTTCTTTTGATCCATTAGAAATAAATTGTTTTTTAAGAGTACTTGCGCGCTCAAGAACAAAAGCTACATCTAATTCTGTGCATAATTTTTTACAAAATGCCGCATCTGCTTTTGATGATTCGCGCCATTCATGATCAAAATGAACAGCAATCAAAAAAAACCCATGCTTATTTTTAAGTTCATGTAATCTGTGCAAAAGATAGACAGAATCGGGACCTCCCGAAAGTCCTATCACGAGCCTACTATTCTTAGGAATAAGATCTAAATTAAACATCGAGGTTTTTTGCAAATCGGCCATTTTTTTCAATAAATTCCTTTCTTCCACTTACATCATCACCCATTAACGTTGCAAACCAAGCATCAGCTTCTAACGCATCTTCGATAGAGACTTGCAATAAAGAACGTGTGTCACGATCCATTGCGGTTTCCCACAATTGTTCAGCGTTCATTTCTCCAAGACCTTTGTAGCGTTGTATATGCATGTATGGTTTGCTGATGGTTCTAATCATAGTTACTAAATTAATGATGCCAGTTCCTGTTACGGATTTATTTTTATCTTTTATTTCGAGCACCCAAGATTTTTCAGCATCAAAAAGTGCATCAATATTTTTTAAAACAAGATATGTTTCTTCGCAAGTAAAAAATGTTAAAGGCACTTGCCATGATTTGTGTAAAATTTCAAAAGTGATCCATTCTAAAGGTGCATCTACAAGTTCTTTTTGTGCTTCTTGGCAGGTGATAGAAACTTTATATCCTTTAAAAGAAGATCGTAATGCGTCAATAATATCATGAGGTTCTGAATGTAAAGAAAGATTATGTTCGCGAATAGTCAGTAAAAGTTTATGCGCTTGAGAATGATTTAATCTGAAGATGATACATAATTTATCAAGTTCGTTTTCGTATTTAGTGATATTTTGTAAATAATTTAACCAAGCTATTTCGGTTAAATTATGATTGTCGATGGTGCATATAAGTTGTTCTCGAGCCCAATCAAATAAAAAATCTCGCAAAGCGCGTTCATCTTTAAGATACTGTTCTTTTTTGCCTAATTTTGCTTTATAAAGTGGCGGTTGAGCGATATAGAGATAACCATTTTCAATGACTGGTTTCATATATCTAAAAAAGAAAGTTAAAAGTAATGTTCGAATATGCGAGCCATCAACGTCAGCGTCAGTCATTAAAATAATTTTGTGATAACGAACTTTTTCTACATTTAATTCTTCAGCAATTCCTGCACCAATAGCAGCAATGAGCGCTTTAATTTCTTCGTTAGAAAGAATGCGATCAAGGCGCGCTTTTTCGACGTTTAAAATTTTACCTTTGAGTGGCAAGATTGCTTGAAAAAAACGATCTCGTCCTTGTTTTGCAGAACCGCCTGCAGATTCTCCTTCTACGATAAACAATTCAGTGTCAGCAGGATTTTCGTTAGAGCAATCAGTGAGCTTTCCTGGCAAAATAGTACTTTCAAGTTCAGTTTTTCTGCGTGTTAAATCGCGAGCTTTTTTTGCCGCTTCTCGCGCTCGTTGAGCAAGTTCAGCTTTTTGAATAATTTTTTTAATAATCGCAGGATGTTCTTCAAAGTAGGTATCAAGACTTGCAAATGACCAGGTTTCAACAATACCTTTAACTTCGCTGTTTCCTAACTTTCCTTTTGTCTGACCTTCAAATTGTGGTTCAGGAACTTTGATATTAATAACAGCGACTAATCCTTCTCGAACATCTTCGCTCGAAAGATTATTGCCTTGTTTGAGCATTCCTAAAGTAGTTGCGCGTTTATTACATGTTTTAGTAAGTGCAGCTTTAAAGCCAGCAACGTGCGTTCCGCCATCAATCGTATTAATGTTGTTCACGAATGAATATAATTGTTCTGCATATCCTTCGTTGTATTGCATTGCGATTTCAAGAACATAGTCTTTGTCTTCTTGCTGAAAATAAATAACTTCAGGAAAAATAGGATTTTTTTTCTCGTTAATAAATTCAATTAACGAAACAATGCCACCTTCGAAAAAGAAAGAATGTTCTTTTGCGGTTGATTCATCAAAAATATTGATACGCAAGCCTTTGTTTAAAAAAGCAAGTTCACGTAAACGAGCAGAGAGCGTATCAAACGAGAAGGTCGTAGTTTCGGTGAAAATTGAGCCATCAGGAATAAAGCGAACCATGGTGCCATTTGGTTTTGTTGTTTCTCCAGAGAGTGCTAGCGGTGCAAGCGGTTTACCTTTTTCGTAGCTTTGGCTATAGACTGAACCGTTTTTATAAATTTCTAAATAAAGTTTGATAGAAAGAGCGTTGACTACAGAAACACCGACGCCATGAAGACCGCCAGAAAAACGATAAGAATCTTTGTCAAATTTACCGCCGGCATGCAGTTTGGTTAATACAACTTCAGCAGCAGATATTTTTTCCGTAGGATGAATATCAGTAGGAATACCGCGACCATTATCTTCTACAGAGCACGATCCATCGGTATGTAAAATAACTTTTATAGTGGTACAGTAGCCTGCAAGCGCTTCATCAACAGAGTTGTCAACGACTTCGTAGACTAAATGATGCAATCCTTGCGGTCCAGTAGATCCGATATACATCGCAGGACGTTTTCGTACCGCTTCAAGTCCTTCCATGACGCGAATTGAGGTCGCACCATATTCATTTTTTTTTTCTAATTCTTTAGACATACAATGGCCCCTTTTGCATTCCTACTCATTTTTAATACAAACGTTATATAGTTCTGATTTTATTTTTATTTTTTATACAAAAAAACTAAAAATTATAGTATGTAAGTATACTTTAAAAAATGATAATTCACTACTAACAGGACAAAATCAAAAAATACAATTTTTTTAATAAAGGCTTTTTTTATGAATCAAGATAACGCTTCAGATGAATATTATATGCAGATTGCTTTACACTATGCCAAGCAGGCTTTTGAAGAGCAAGAGGTTCCGATTGGAGCGCTTATTGTTTCAGATAAAGAAGAGATAATTGGATACGGCTCTAATAAGGTCGAGCGCACCAAAACGCAAACTGCTCATGCAGAAATGGAAGCACTACAAAAAGCCGCTTTGCAAAAAAATAATTGGCGGCTTGAAAACTGTCGTTTGTATGTTACACTTGAGCCCTGTTTAATGTGTATGGGAGCCTTGCGATTGAGCCGAATAAAGCATGTTTTTTTTGGAGCGCATTCGCATCTTTTTGGGAATCATCTTGACAGAGATTTTTTTATTCCTTTATATAACAAGAATATTTCCGTGATTAAAGGGGGTATTAATGAAGAGGAATGCGCGGCCATATTAAAAAAATTTTTTCAAAATAAAAGGAAAAAAAGTGAGTGAAGCAAAAAGAACCATCAAAGAACTTGAAAAAATAAAAACAGTACTGCTGAATCGAAAAAAAGAATTAGAGCATGCTATTGCTCAGTTACAGCAAGATGATGATTCAGGAAGCCAAGTGCAAGATCCAGGTGATCAAGCAATTTCAGCGGCTTTTGAAAGCTTGAAAAGCTCTTTGCATAATAATGAATATGAAGAATACAAGGTGATCGAAAAAGCTCTCAAAATGCTAGATTCTGGAGAATATGGTATTTGCGCAGATTGTCAGCAGAATATTTCTCAGCGACGCCTTGAGCTCTATCCGAATGCAACGCGTTGTTTGTCGTGCCAAGAATTGGTAGAAGAGCAGTCGTATAGAGATCGATCAAATAACTTTTTTTAATAAACATTTGTGTGCAATTTTGACTCAAGCTTTGTAAAGGGTTATCCTGAGCTTTTTTAGACTGCCGGTGTAGCTCAGTGGTAGAGCAACTGATTCGTAATCAGTAGGTCGTCGGTTCAAATCCGATCACCGGCTCCAGAAAAATCGTTAAAATTGACAAGATTCATGATCGTGTTAGACTTTCAAAATCATAAAATAATAAAAAATTCCTTTTTAAGGGTGGTATAAGATCAGATGGTCAGAGCTAAAGAAGAACAAAAAACAGTAAAAAATCAATCAATTATTGGTGTTGTTGGGCGTCGTAAATCAGCTGTTGCTCGTGTATGGCTTCGTAAAGGCCAAGGTGGCGTTGCGATCAATTCTATGAAATGTGCTGATTATTTTCCTACCGAAGAAACTAGAGCAAATGCTATCAAATCACTTATTGTGTGCGATGCTCTTGTTAAATACGATATCGTTGTAAATGTTTATGGTGGCGGAAAATGTGCTCAATCTGATGCAATAAGACTTGGCATAGCTCGCGCTTTGGTTAAAGAAGATGATTCATTTCGTGCGCTTTTAAGAGAAAATGGCTTCTTGACCGTTGATCCTCGTAATAAAGAGCGTAAAAAACCTGGTCAAAAGGGTGCACGTCGTAAATTCCAATTCGTAAAACGTTAAGAATGGTTGATTGTTTTGGTGTGTTTATCAATACAATCAGAATGCTTTTTAAAGTAATGAGTAGCGATGTGTAGCGTTGTTGGTTATATAGGACATCGTAAAAGTTGTGCTTTGGTGATGCAGGGGCTTTCTCGTTTAGAGTATCGTGGCTATGACTCTTCTGGTTTTGCGTGTATCGAAAAAAATTCTCAAAAACTTGTATGCGTAAAAACGGTTGGCGGCATAGCTTCGTTAGAAGCTGCTTTAGATAAAAATGCTGTTGATGGATTTGTTGGTATAGGTCATACTCGTTGGTCAACGCATGGCATTCCTTCCGAAAACAATGCTCATCCTCATTTAGATTGTAAAAAAAAAATTGCAGTCGTTCATAATGGTATTATAGAAAATCATGTTGCTTTAAAAGCTGAACTAGAAGCTTTAGGGCATATTTTTTCTTCGCAAACTGATAGCGAAATCATAGCCCATCTTTTTGAGCAAGCATTAACCGAACATCAAGATTATCGATATGCTGCGCAGATACTCGCATCGCGTCTTGTTGGTGCTTATGCAATCGTGATTATGATGGAAGATTTTCCGGATGTTATGATTGCATTGCGAAAAAATTCTCCTTTGTGCATCGGCGTTGGCGATAACGAAATGTTTGTAGCATCCGATGTGCTCGCGTTTTCTGGATTAGTAGAAAAAGTTATTTTTATTCCAGAGCATACCATTGTTTATATTTCAAAAGAGCAGGCTCAGGCAGTCGATTTTTTTAATACACCACTTAGACTTACCGTTCAATTTCTTGATAAAGTGTGGATAGCATCAGAAAAAGATGGCTATGAACATTTTATGCTTAAAGAAATTTACGAACAAAAATCAGCTATTTATAAAACAATTGCGCATTATCAAAATATGCAAGATTCGTTTTTTACCACAATCGGTTTTTCAGGCGATTTTTTTAAAAATATCGATGCTATAAAAATTATTGGTTGCGGAACGTCGTGGCATGCAGGCAGGATAGCTGAATTTTTTTTCGAAGAACATGTTGCTATTCCGACAACAGCGGCCTTAGCTTCTGAATTTAGGTATCGCACTTTTTTCCCTCGAGAAAAAATAGTATATATTTTGGTTTCTCAGTCTGGAGAGACAGCAGATACGTTAGAAATCGCTCGATTTTTAAAAAAATATAATCAAAAAATATTAGCCGTAACAAATGTTCTTTCTAGTTCATTAGCGCGCGAAGCTGATGGCGTTTTATTGACGTATGCAGGCCCAGAGATGGCCGTTGCATCAACAAAAGCATTCACCACACAAATCGTTTCTCTCTATTGGTTAGCTCAAAAGATTGCATTAGAACGTGGTATTATTGATAAAAATCAATTTGAACATGAACAGGATGCATTATTGTTAGCAGGTGAGTTTTTAGAAAATAATCTTGTTGCTTATAAAGAATATATTTTTGATGTTTTGGCGCCTTTGTATGCGCGTTATGCAAATTTTATTTTTTTAGGAAGGCATAGCAGCTATCCTTTTGCGCTAGAAGCAGCATTAAAACTTAAAGAAATAGCGTATATTTTTTCTCAAGCATATCCTGCAGGCGAACTAAAACATGGTCCTTTGGCACTTATTGATGAGCATACACCTGTCTGTATTTTTTCTCATCCTGATCCGATCATTTATCAAAAGTTAGTTTCAAGCGCGCAAGAAATCAAAGCGCGCAAGGGACACATTTTAGCATTTGTTTTTGAAGGGCAACAGGAACTCAAAGACCTTGCAGATCATGCAATTGTGCTTCCAAAAACGGAACATCATTTTGGCATTATTCAAATGACAGGCATTATGCAATTGTTAATGTACGCAATTGCAAAAGTTAAAGGTTGCTCAATCGATCGCCCGCGAAACCTTGCAAAATCAGTTACCGTTGAATAATTGAAAATTTTACAACTTACTGTTTGATCGTAAGTAGCCAAGCAAGAATAAAACAGCACTGAGATTTATGGTTAAAAGACAGGCAACAATAATATCAATCATTGTCCAAACGAGCTCTATCGACATCAAAGATCCAGTAATTGCAGCGCCCGTAAAAATAAAAATAAAGAGAGTTTCATATTTTCCGTTCGTGATGTAAAGCCAGCACTGGCGCGCGATATAACCATACGGAACAAAAACGCCAAGCCCAAAAATCATAGTTAACGCGGTAACAATATAGCCGCCAGCGATGCCAAAGACTGATTCGTATGCTTGCGCGACAAGAGCAGCACCATCAGCGTTTCCATTCCAGACGCCACTTGCAATCAAAGCAAGAGAGACTAAAAGTGTGACGACATTAATGCTCATAAAAACACTGAGCATGCTCGTGAGTGCGTCTTTCATAGGATTACTGTTGTTTGTGTTGCCGTAAAAAATGGCAGCTGTTCCTAATCCAGCCTCGCACGCATTAACGGTTCGTGATATAGAAAGACCAATCATTTGCCTGACGCCCATTCCAACGGCAGCTCCAGCAAGAGCTTTTGGATAAAATGCAGATTCAAATATGAGCCATAAAGCCGGAAGCAGTTCGTGACGATAGTAGCCAAGGATGAGCAAAATGGTAATAAAAAAGAGACCAACTTTAAAAGGAATAATGGTATCAGAAATCTTGACAATCCGTTTTGCGCCACCAAACATAACATATAAAACAAATGATCCAAGAGCTATTGCAATCATCGATGCGGGGATATGAAAAGTATGCTGTAAGACCGTGCTGATCGAATTGCATTGCATTGCGTTGCCGCCAACTAATCCAAATATAAAGCAACAGATGGCATACAATGTTGCTAAAGCTGCTCCAAAAGGTAATTTGTCGATATATAAAAAAGGTCCGCCAAGAACAGAAGCGGTTTTATTGCGTGCTAATTTTGAAAAGGATACGGATAAAAAAACTTCAGCGAACCTAAATACCATTTCTAAAGCGCCTGCGCAAAACATCCAAAAAACAACTCCAGGTCCACCAATATGCAAAGCTGCAGCGACTCCTGCTAAACAACCGTTTCCAATACTGATATTCAGAGCGCTTAAAAATGCCTGGAAGACAGACATGTCACCTTTTTCTGTGGTCGTTGTTGTTTCGTTAGATGATCCTAAAGCTAGTTTCCAGCTTTTAAAAAAATAACGGAATTGAACACCTTTTAAAGCTACGGTAAGGAGGATGGCTATTCCAGCAATCAACCCTAAATAGATGGGCGAAAAACAAATAGCATCACGAATAGATGTTACAATCTGCAAAAGCATGCGATTTTTCCTTTATGTTACGATATAATGTTTTAAATGTACCAAATTGAAAAAAAATTTATACTGTTTGTCTTACTAATTAATGTTTCTTAAAAGAAAGATTATGCATGAAAATAGCGGCATTAGATCTTGGAGATAGATGGATAGGAACAGCTATTTCTGACGCATCTTGTATTTTAGCACGACCTTTAAAAACTATAGAAAAAGATACATTGTTTGTTTTTATTGAGCATTTATTGCAAGATGAAAAAATCAGTGAAATAGTTATCGGGTATCCAAAAACTTTACGAGGAACAGAAAGCGAGCAGACAAAAAAAATAGTGCTTGAAAAAGAAGATTTAGAAAAAAAATTTCCATCCGTTCGATGGATTTTGTGGGATGAACGATTAACGAGTCAACATGCTCATAAATTACAAAAGGCAAAAAACAAAGAGGACATACATTCTTTGGCCGCAGCTTTAATCTTAGATTCATATCTTTCGTACAAGATCTTTCAAAAACAGATGGATGCTGATTAGAATATCTTTCTAAATCTGTTATTCTTTGTAAAAGAAAAAAGTGAAAAAAAGGGAGAAAATATGAAATGCAAAAAATGTTCTGGTCTGATGGTGCTACAGTCGTTTTTTGATCATTTTTTAAATTTTGATGGTTGGAAATGTTTAAACTGCGGAAAGGTTATCCCGCGCAAGGAAAAAACTTTGGAATTTGATACTTTCGGCATATTTTATCAGCAGCAAAAATGCAAAAACAAAAAATAAATTATTCATACATCGTTATTTCGGCTTCGTATACTTCCGTTTCGTGTGGTCTTTATGAAGGTCCTGAATGCGTAGATTCTTTTGTTCAGGACAAAATGACCGTGAGCAAGAATCTTATGGTCAACATGAATGCGTTATTAAAAAATAATGCTATGCCTTACCAAGACCTTTCTTTTATAGCGGTTAATTGCGGCCCAAGCCCTTTTACGACATTACGTGTTGTTATTGCAACCGTGAATGGTCTTTTGTGCGCGCTCAATATCCCGCTCATTGCTGTCGATGGTCTTAAGGCATTTTTGCATCCGTATGATGCAACGGAATATCCAGTTGTTGCGCTTTTGAATGCATTTAATAATGATCTTTATTTTGGCATTAAGATTAAAAATAGTATAAAAATTGGATGGGAATTTTATGGAACCTTTTTATATCAACTTTCTTGCGAATATAAAGATAAAAAAATTATGTTTATCGGCAATGGAGTTGCTTTGCACCAAGAATTATTATTGAATTTATTCCCGCATGCGTTATTTGAGCAAACGTTAACAGAATATGTTGAACTTTCTGTAGTTGCAGAACGTGCACTCAAGGCGTGGAATAATAATCAAGAAACTTATAAACCATTAGTCCCTTTATATTTAAAGACTATGGAATACAAAGAATCAACGTGATGTTGCTGTAATTTTAAGCAAAAAAACTTCGTAGTACAGTTATTTGTTCGGTTAAATAAGCTACTTGAGTTGTTAACTCAGTTGTTTGTGCATGATTATGTTGTCTGTCTGTTGTGAGAGCTTTTTCTAACTGAGCCATTCTACGAGCATATTTGTCTTGTGCTGTTTTTATCGTTTCTATGTTAGTTTCTAGGGCTTTCATTTTAGCAGTTATTGTTTCTTCTGATCTGTCTATTAATGCGCTGATTTGTTGTTCTGTAAAATTCATGTGCGATCTTAAGCAAGCTATATTTACACTCATAGCAGATTTTAGTCTTTCTACCTGTAGGCTTAATGTTTCGTATTGTGCATTTAATGTTTCAGATTCTCTTGTTACCGATTCAGCAATTGCTGTTGTGACTTCTCCATGTATTCTTAATTCTTTTTCTAGGCTTTCACGATCAATACGATGTTTAGTTTTATGTGTTTCTAGTTCATCTATTAATGTCGTTATTCTTGCATCAGTAGCATCAATTTGTCTTTGTAATTGAACTAAAAGGGTCGGTTCTTCTGGTAAAGTCGGTTCTATGTCTACATTTTCTGCGGTTGCAGCATATGCTTTACAAAAAGTTAAAAGTGCAAAAAATAATATTTTTGTTTTCATGATTTTTTCTTTTTTATTAAAAGTTAGGAAAGTTTTGTGGCAGCAATTTGAGCTTCTAAAGCGGCTATTTGTGATTGTGTTGAAATTATTTGACTTTGAACATGTTCTTTTTGTGTTTCAATTTGACTCTGAAAGTGTTCTTTTTGCGCTTGTATAAGAGCATATAAAGTATCCATTCTGGCTCCTAAATTTTGAGCAGAATGAACTGATGCTTTTTCTGATTGATCCATACGAGTTGCATGACGCATACTAATTTCATCAAGATCAGTTCTTGTTCCCTTTGTAAGTCTTTCAAGTTCATCTAATCAGATGTCTGTTCTTGTTTGTTGTGTTCGAAATTCTGCATTTTCGACTTGAAGTCTTCTTATTATTTCAGCGCTTTCTGTTGTTTTTTTAATAGCGGCATCTACAGCGATTGGAAGCACTATACCGAAATTTTCTAATGCTTGAAGCCTTCGTTCTATGCTAGGCGTTCTCAAACCAAATACGCTTGCAAGCATTGCTTTTGCAAATTCTTCATCGCTTGCAGCATGCATATTACAAAAAGTTAAAAGTGTGTATAATGCTATTTTTTTATTCATAAAAATCCTTATGGTTACATAACCTACTTATGTGAAATCTTAAGCAGAGTATCATTTTTTTTATAAAAACATAGAGAATTTTAAGTTAAAAATGTTCTTAAAAAGCCAGTCATAATCGTTAAAGCCTGTTGGGATCGTAATATCGTAGCGGTTAACAAAGATGATTTGAATCCAAAATTTTCTAATAATTGTTTTTCGTGCGCGGTAAAATCGCCTTCTGGTCCGATGGTAATGCAATAGATTTTAGATTGTTTATCATGGTCTAAGGTTGTTTTTAAAGGGGTGCCATATTGATTTGCATATAATTTTGTTGCAGCACTTAAAAAGTTGCGAGTTTTTTCTTGTTGTAAAAATTCTGTTAACGAACATATTTTGCCTTGATTGAGCAGATTTGGATATGCAAATTGTTTTGATTGTTCTGCTGCTGCGTGCATAATTTTGGTGATGCGAAGCATTTCGTGTTCTTGCAATTTTTGACGCGAACATTTTTCTGTCGTAATGAGCTGTATACCGGTGACACCAAGTTCTGTGCAGTTGTAGATGGCTTCTTCAAAAGCTTCTCGTTTTAAAAGAGGCAGTAGGACGTATAGTTCGGGCGACAATAGTGTATTGGTTGTTACGGGTTTGCAAAAAACCGTAATATTTTTTTGTGATATTGTTTTGATCGTGCATGCAACATGAACTTTTTGATTAAAGAGTATAATTGATTGACCAATTTTACAACGAATAATAGTAGTAAGACGGCGCACTAAATCTTGATCAGTTAAAACAAGTTCGTGAGAATAGACTGAAAAAACGTTATCATAAAAAAAGGCAAATTGATGCGTGTTCATAGGATTATGTAGCAGATGATGCTGTTATTGATAATGTTTCTAATGTTGCTTTAGGATTAACGGTAATGTCTGTTTGTGTTGCCACATCTTTTAGATTCGTTACTCCTAGCATAGAACAATGATACCGTTTAGAATTTTCAGCATGAATTAGGCTAGCAATACTTTCTAGATATATTTTTCTTTCTCCAGAAGCCTTGCTTAATAAATCTCGCAAAGTAAAAGAGACATTTTTTTCTTTTGGATTATTAGATTCTAAAGGTGCTCCTAATTCTAATAATTTTAAAAATATTGGTTTTGGTATTGCTACTTCTTGTCGAATAAGTGCCTGAAGTAAATTGTCATCATCTTCTCGAATATTTAAACAAAGTAAACCGCCATTTTTTATCGAAGCAAATAATTCTAAGCAATTTATTGTGTCACCTTGAACATAACAAACAGTTTCAACAGCTCTAAATTTATCACCGCTTGGAATTAGTGCGGCTGCATAAAATTCTATAGGCCCTCTTTGGTCTAAGATTGTTTTTAATTTTGCATAATTAGCTCTTGCGGCTGCTGTGCGAATTTCTTCTCCTAATCTATGTATTCTATCATCATAAACGTCTGAAGCTGGAGCTAAAGCAGCAGTTGCAAGGGCGCTTGCTCCACTAGCAAGACTTTTTGCTGCGCTACCAAGAAGAGCAGCGGCAGATAAAAGCGTTTCATACGTCGTACTTGGATTAGTAAGAGGGTCTGCTTGAGGAGGGGTCTTAGGTATCTCAAATGTTTCTTCTGTGTCAGAAGAAGCTGTACTATTAGATCGTTGTGGTTCTGTTGAAGCAGCTTTTGTCATGAACGCAGAAAAAAAGAGCATGATAATTATTTTATTTTTCATATGTTTTTATTCATTTTTATCTTTTTCTTCTGAAGCAGTACTAGAAGACCACCAGGATTTTACGTAT